>Ga0208430_10152_pt1 | contig 15778 bp, 18 predicted proteins | sample Wag42014_10_12_FD_187329 | JGI IMG/M metagenome (GOLD analysis project Ga0208430, IMG submission 187329) | Deep subsurface shale carbon reservoir microbial communities from Ohio, USA - Utica-2 Time Series 2014_10_12 (SPAdes) (version 2) ...
CCGGCGAAAGGTTTTTAAGACTGAAACCAGTAAGTAAATAATGGTTTCAGTCCTCATTTCTCTCCCCTTTTCTGAAGAGGTATCAGAAACTTAAACCTAACGTCCCACTGCTTATCCTGACAGTGTCGAGAAGCCTGCAGAATACTAAGGCCCGGAGGTCTTTTTCTCGTTAACGAGTATCACCCCTTCAGAAGGGTATGGGCGGAGAAGAATCATTTTGAGCTTGAGTTCAACTACTTTGATAGGGGGCCGCATATTTACGATGTCGAGACTCCAGAAGGAAAGCTCCCCGGATACGAGTTTCACTGGACAGTTGAGGATTATGTAATGGCTCTCATCGAAGGAGGATGTGAGTTAGTTGCCCTTCATGAGTTCGGGGATGAGAAAGAATGGTGGGAGGTTGCCAACCTCCAGGGGCTTCCGAGGTGCTTGATCCTTGTAGGGAAAAGGATTTAGGGAAAAAGAGACCTCTCCGGAAGGCTTGGTGAGCCAGAAGAAATAGGTTACCTCGTTGCGTTTTTAGCCAGTGAGTATGGAAGCTACATAAACGGGCTGTTTCATAGGTAGTGATAAATGGAACTTTTGAATTCTTTTGTTTTCCGTAATTTTTAAATAGTCTCTAATTATACTTCCTTGTGGTGAAGCAGTTCCCAGAATGTGGGGTTTGTCAAGCCCGAATGGGGACTGTCGAGAGCCTTGAAGATGTGGGGAGTCTCCGTTCCCCCCGAAAGCCAGCCAATGAAGACGGGAGGCTGGAAGCCTACCCGTTACGAAATTAACACCCTACACACACTTTACGGGTAGGCAGAACGGCAATGATATCCGTAGACGGATGAAGGCTTAACTCGGTGTTTTGATTTTTCTTTCCAAACCTTTTTATGTGAAGCGGGAATCATACTTTTTGAGTTCTTTAGATAGTTTTTTGTGATTATGTATGTTTGGGGACAAAATGGTTCTTCTGCGAAAGCAATATAAGAGGCAAAAAGTAATACCACACCAATATGACAAACTATCTCTTTAGGTGATGATCATGGGACTAATAGAGGATAAAGCCCTTGTGGAAGCTGCACTGTTTGTTGCGGGACGCCCTTTGAGTCTTAAAGAGTTATCCAAGGCTCTTGGGATTAAGTCTCTAGACTATCTTGAAAAACTCATTGAGCTTATAGCGGCTGAATATGCTGAGAGGAAAAGCGCTATAGAAGTTGTAAGGGTTCTCGGCGATAAGTACGTGATGCAGGTTAAACAAGAATACTCTCAGAGAGTTATTCACCTTATGCCAAGGCCCGACCTGAGAACAGGAGAACTCAAAACCCTCGCTTTAATAGCATATCTACAGCCAATAGAGCAGAGTAAACTGGTGAAGCTTAGAGGAAGTCAGGCTTATGAGCACATAAAACGTCTGCTGGAAATGGGCCTTATTTATGCAGAGCCATATGAGAAGACAAAAATCCTTGGAACAACCCAGAAATTTGCAGAGCTCTACGGATTCCCAGAAAACGACCCCTTGATAATAAAGGAAGCCTTCAAAAAGGTTGTCCATGCCGAATATTCCGACTTAATAGCAAAAATAGAAAAGCAACAAGAAGAGAAAAACGTGGAGTAGTAATTTCTTATACCTCTCGTTTTTCTTTTTCTGCACTATGAAGAAATTTTAAGGGTGTATTGGGGGTTCAAAAACTTTAAATACCCGTTCTGCGAATTACTATTCAGGTGAGTGTATATGACGGTTATAACGAAAGAGGAAATTGTTGATAGGATAAGGAGAAAAACAGGCATGAGCCTGGAGGAAATAGAACGTAAAATCAGAGAGATAGCCCAGGCTAATGAAATCTCCGAACATGCGGCCGCACTTCTTTTGGCAGAGCAGCTTGGGGTAGAGACTGAGGAAGAAGAGCCTGCTCTGATCCACATTGCCGATTTAGTTCCGGGGATGAGAAACATAAACGTTGTTGGTAGAGTTCTTCGCAAGTACCCTGTTAGAGAATACACCAAAAAGGACGGCTCAGTTGGAAGAGTTGCGGGTCTTTTAATTTATGACAATACCGGAAGGGCAAGGGTTGTTTTGTGGGACTCAGAAGTTGCAAAGTATTATAACGAGATTCAACCCGGCACAGTGATCAAGATTATAAATGCAGATGTGAGGGAAAGCCTGAGAGGTCTTCCGGAGATTCATGTCAACTTTAGGAGCAGAGTTATAGTAAACCCTGAAGACCCGAGAGTCAAAGAAATTCCGCCAATTGAGGAGGTAAGAAGCTACAACTACACGAGAAAGAACATTGGAGAGCTGATGGGCGGCGAAAAGTTTGTCGAAGTTAGGGGCACAATAGCAAAGCTCTACAGGGTTATAGCTTACGATGCATGTCCTCAGTGCAGGAGAAAAGTTGACTATGACCCCGCAACGGACACGTGGATATGTATAGAGCACGGTGAGGTTAAGCCAATCAAAGCGACAATACTGGACTTTGGTATCGATGACTCAACGGGCTACATAAGGGTTACCCTATTTGGAGATGATGTCGTGGAGATCCTCGGAGTTGAGCCGGAAGAAATTAGCGAGAAGCTTAAAGAGCTTGTAAATACTGGATTAACTATGAGAGAAGCTGGAAGAAAGCTTGCAGAGGAAGAGTTCTACCATGTTCTTGGAAAGGAGATAATCGTTAGAGGAAACGTCGTTGAGGACGGGTTCTTGGGACTTATATTGAAAGCTTCTTCATGGGATGACGTTGATTATGAAAAGGAAATTGAAAGAGTGAGGAGAGAGCTCTTGGAGGAGGTAGAGTGAGATGGAAGAGATTCCTCAAGTTAGAAGAAGAAAGCCTGCGGTTGAGAAAAAAATTGCCGAGATAACTCCAGAAGATGTAAGGGTGTCATTAGTTGGTAAGGTTGTCAAAGTCGACAAAATAGACTACATCTTTTGGCTTGACGATGGGACTGGGGTAATTGCGATTGAATGTGAGGAAAACATCCTGCCAAAAATTGGGCAACCGGTAAGGGTGATTGGCAGAGTCATTAGAAATGAGAAGATACACATCTATGGAGAGGTAGTTCAGGATTTCAGCAATGTAAATCTGGAGTATCTTGAGGAGATTCAAGAACTGGAAAAGAAACTCTTGCCCAAACTTGAAAACGCTCTTGTGTGGTGGTTAGAATGAAAAAAAGATTGCCCTCAACAAGGGTCTACATAAAGGACGTCTTAGAGGGATTTTACGTCAAGGGTGAGGGAGATTTTGAGCCAAATTACCTTATCACAAAGGACGCAAGAAAGGTGTACAGGGTAAAGATAGTGGGGACAGTGGTTAGAGACCCCATAATTGCAGAGGATGAAACTTATGGAAAATTCCAGATAGACGATGGGACTGGAGTAATCTGGGTTCTAGGGTTTAGAGACGACACAAGGTTTGTTCGCTTGGTAAAGAGAGGGGACATGGTTCAGCTGATTGGAAAGGTGGCTGAGTGGAGAGATGACAAGCAAATCCTCGTTGAGGGAGTCAGCAAAGTTGACCCCAACATGTGGATACTGCACAGGTACGAGACACTTAAAGACAAAGTTGAGCATATTAAAAAGGCTAAAATCGCTTTTGAGATATACAACACCTACGGAATCACCGCGAAGGCCAAGGTTATCGCAAAGAACAAGGGAATAAGTGAAGATTTACTAAGCACAATAGATGAGCTCTATAGCATAATAATGGAGCAAAAAGCTGAAGAGGCTGCTTTTGAGGAGGAATTGTTTGAGGAAGAGGAAAAAGAGGTCAGTGAAGAACTTGAAGGGGTAAAGAAGGCCGTACTGGAGATACTCAAATCAAAGGGCACTGCGGTCTCATTGAAGTTCATCCAGAGAAAACTTCAAGACAAATACGACCCGGAGACAGTCGAAGAAGCAATTAGGGCTCTCCTTGCGGAAGGAGAGATTTTTGAACCAGAGGTCGGTTATTACCAGATACTCGAATAGCTCTGTTCTTTATAATTTTTTTGAAAAAAAGAAAATCAATACTGCTCTCTCATTGTCCTAATTACAGGATCGTGGATGAGGGTGGAGGTTATGCCGTCTACAAGTCTATAGAACTCGTTTTTGCCTTTCTCTAAATCCATGCTTTCTATCTTTAAAAGCTCGCACTTGTTGCTCAGTATCCACCTTCCGAGCACGATCTTTTCTCTTCCATCTTGCTCGATATCTATTCTTATGACCCCGTAGGGAATGTCTGCAGTCCACCAGTTAGCTTTAAACACAATTTTCCATCCAAGTTCCTCCAAAACATTGACGAGCATTTCCAGAGTCTCTCCCGGACCATAGGGTGTTTTGAATGTGATGACCGTCCACAATTCTTTGTCAGATAATTTGTCTTTAATCTGGTCTTTGAATTCCATACCTTCACACCTCCTTTGTCAATGAGCCTAACAAAAAGCTGAACACCGCCAGGTAAATTGCAATCTTTAACTTTCTTTGAGCTTTCCCAGCAGTAATTGGAGATGGGTCTTTTAAAACTTCGTATGCGGAGAACAAAATTATTCCATCCACGGCTATTATTGGGAGGTATCCAAGGCCGATTCCGGCCTTTACAGGTAAGAACGAGGCGATTACAGTAGCAACACTGAACAGAACCCCAAGTTTTGAGGCCTTTTCAACCCCCCAAACAATGGGGAGAGTTTTGGCTCCATGAGCCATGTCACCCTCAATGTCTTCAACGTCCTTGAATATCTCCCGTGCAACGTTCACTAAAAACGCACAGAGTGCAAGATAACCGGCAAGGCCAATTTTACCAACAGCTATAGCTCCGTAAAGGGGGGTGACTCCCGTAAGGGTCGCTACTATGAGATTCCCAATAAAAGGTGTGGGCTTGAACTTCCAGGCATAGAGGTACATCAGGAGATAAGCCCCGAAGGCAAATAAAAATGCCTGCAGATTAAGCATATATGCTACTAAAAGTCCCAATGCAGCTAAGCATAAACCGTAGACAAGGGCCGCCTTTTTTGAGAGTGCTCCCCTTGGGAGGGGCCTGGTGGGTCGGTTGATTTTATCAATCTCATAGTCAAAGTAGTCGTTGATTATATTGCCCCAGCTGCACCCGAGGAATACCACAAGAAATATCATCAAGCTTTTTTCATAGCCGGGAAAGCTACCTAAAGCCACTGTAGCACCGAGAATTCCAACTAAACCCGCAACAGTACAGTTGGCTGGTCTCAGAATTTCCAAGAATCCTTTGAGCTCCATTAGGCACACCTAATACTAAAAATGAGGAGCGGTTAAAAATCTTTTCCCTAAAGGGCATCTCTGCTTAAAAGCCCAAGTTCCTCCCCATCTTCCCGCACTCTGATTCTTCCAAACCTTATTTCAACGGCATTTTTGAGCTCGTTTTCATCTAAAGGAGTCAGTACATGGGCTTTAAGCTCTTTAAAGTTTATTAGCTTTAGAATTCCAAGCCCCAGGCAAAAACCCTTTTTATCTATGAGACCGACGATGAGATTGCTTAGATTCTCGAAATCAACAGCGTTCATTGAGTTTCTATCAAAATTTCTTGGGAAACTTCCAGCGTCGGCTTTTACAACAAAATACTTCCCTGCAATTTTTCGCCCGTGAAAAACGAGCCACCTAAATAGACTCTCCAGGAGACCTTTTTCCTCTTCACTTATTTCTTTTCCCTGAAACATCATAGTGCCGCTTATGTGGAGTCTTTTAAGGTCTAGGATGTATTCACGGGAGTTTTCAAAGTACCTTTTCCATTTTTCTTTTCTTATTTGCCTTCTTTCCTCCCTTGTATGGAGTTTTGCGTTTTCACTAATTGCTAATCTAATAATCCTTGTTCTGTCTTCAAAGGGTCTTAGGATGTCCTCAAGCTCGTCTTTTCTCTGTAAAGCAAGTATCAAATCAGGCCTGACAAGCTCTATTTTCATTCTTTTTAGCTCGACCCCAGACCCATGAACCAGGCCGGTGGTATCCACTATGACGACATCCGCTCCCCTTTTAATTGCCTCATCAGCAAGGAGCTTAACTCCAGTTACCATTTCCCCAAAAAACTGATTCGGTGCTATTGTGCCGACAAAATAATGTTTTATGGGCTTTATCTCTTCCATTGATGTGAAAATGCTATCAGGAAACCCGAGACTTATGAGGGCAGGAGGTAGAATGCCCTTTTGACCAACGTCACTGTCTACAATTGCTACTCTAAATCCCTGAGAGAGAAGTTCATTAGCTAAAAACACTGTGAGGGTCGTTTTTCCGCTATCAACTCCGCCCAATATCATGATTTTGAGAGGCTTTTTCTCTTTTTGTATGATTTTCAGGACTTCACCTCTGTCTTCTGGAACTTCTTGTGTATATTTTGCCTTGTTCATATATTGAAAGTAAAAGGAAACAATTAAAAAGTTAACTCAAAAATTACTGAAAAAGCATGTAGCAGGATTAATTTACAAAGACCAAAAGGTTTATTAAAACTATAAACCACATAGTTTGTGATTGCAAAACAAATGAAATAGGAGGGGATAAAAATGAATACTGATAGCGCACTTACATCAAGACAAGTGGAGTTGCTTAAAAAGCTTTACAAAGAGGGAAAAACCATAGAAGTACACACCGTTGAAAAAACCCAGGATGAACTGGCTGACGAATTGGGAATAACAAGACAGGCTCTAAGCAACCACCTCAAGACCCTTAAGGAGCTTGGATACATAAGAACAGGTAGGGGATTCATAGACCTTACTGACAAAGCATTGGAGTTTCTGGGTGAAAAGAAGGGGGATGTCTTTGTTTTCGTCAGGATTGAACCCACTAAGAGGAAATCCGTTTATGATGCTATCAAAAAGCTCAAAGTTAAGCGCATTTACAGGGTTACCGGTGACATAGACCTTATTGTTGAAGCAGACAAAACCAGACTTGACGAAATACTAGAGGAGATAGCATCCCTTGATGGGGTTAAAGAAACAATCACCCACGTTGTTCTTGAGACTCTCTGATTTTCTCTTCTATTAATTTTCTGAGCTGATCTAAATTTGTCCCGAATTTCGCAGAAATTGGGATAAAGACATCTTTGTAATTTTCCCACGTTCCACTTAGTCCGAACTTCTCTATGAGGCGGTTTATGGTTGCGTTTAGGTTCTTTACTTTGTCCATCTTGTTGACTGCAACTATGGTTGGTATGTTGAGCTCTTGGAGAAACTGGAAGAACTCTACATCGATGGGTATCTCTCCTCTTTTCTCCCACCTTTCAATGATTTCAAGGGCGCTTTTTCCATCTATAACCAACACTGCAAGCTCAATTTTATCGGCATTGTCTTCTATGAAGCGCACTATTTCGGTTTTTACCTTTTCCTGAACATGTTTTGGCACTCCGCTCATAAACCCAAAACCGGGCATGTCGACTACCTTCTTTCCCCGCCACCCTATTTCTACGGGTTTTCTCGTCACGCCCGGCCTCTTGCCCCTCTTAACGTACTTTCCAGTAAGCCTAAATATCAGCGTGCTTTTCCCAACGTTTGATCGTCCGACGAAGATTATCATCTACACTCACCTTCTTATTTCGGAAAGGCTTAAGTAGAGTAACTTCAAAAATCTTTCCTAGGTGAGTCCTATGGAGAACCAGCAGGGGAACCAACTTATTAATAAGTTTGTTGTTTCATTGACCGATGGACAGATACTTGGTTATGTGACCGACATTAATGTGGAAGTTGATCACGACCAGTTTTATTTTATTCTAAAAATCAAGCCCCTGGAGAACATAAGCAAGAGCGGTGAACTCCAGCCCGGCATGTTCTCTAGTGAAAAGAAGATAAAAATCAAGCCCTCTGACATTGTCACTGTTGGTCCAGACGTCATAATACTTGGAAATGGCCAAGTCCCACCGATAAGGGAGATAGAGAGGCTCCACAACATAGCTTCAGAGTACAACACCTTGGTGAAAGAGCTGGAGCACAAGGAGAAAGTTATTGCAGAACTTAAGGAAGAAAACTCAAAGCTAATGAAACAGATTGAAGAGCTGACGAAAGAGTTGAAGAGGCTTCAGGTTATCAAAGAAGACTTTGAGCACCTAAAGGAACAGCTTATAAAGCAGGAAGGACAGCTTGAGATGGCAAAAGAGTACATAAGGCTCCTGGAAGGATTAAGGCATGATATAGACCAGATAAAGGCAGATGTCGAGACCCTCATCAAGGGATACATCGAGGACGTCATTAGAAAAATAGTGAATGAGGAATTAAATGCAAGAGGATTAAAGAAAACACTCCTCTAACCAAATATCTGGTGGCCAAACACGTTAAGCAATATCTCAATAGCCACAAATATCAATACCAGCGCTATTGCCCCTCTGGGGCTTATTTTTATTGCTCTTGTGTCTTCGTCAAAGAACCTCATCAAACCTGCACCGGTTGGGGGTAGAGTTGTTTTTTCCTTTGCCATTCTCTCACCTCTCCTGTTGAGAAGATGAGCATACGCATATAAAAAAGTTTTTGTTGAAGAAACCTTTTTAAATGAAGCCGCTTAGCCCATGGTGGACAAGGGGTTTACCCAATGAATCCCGCTAATGAACGTGGAGGTGGGAGGAAATGGCAACATTCAAGCTTGTAATATCCGATCCAAAGAGTGGTATCGCAAAGCAAGTTGAAATTACTGGGGCTGAGGCGGAGAAGTTGATTGGCCTTAGAATAGGAGACGAAATAGAGGCTAAGGAGTTGGGGCTTAACTTGAGCGAAGTCTTTGGAAGTGAAATCCCCGCAGATGTTAAGCTCAAAATAACCGGCGGGACTGACAAAGATGGCTTTCCAATGAGGCCAGATGTACACGGCCCAAGAAGGGTTAGAATTCTCCTTTCAAGAGGCCCCGGATTCAGACCCCAAGAAAAGGGAGAAAGAAGGAAGAAAACCGTTAGGGGCAATACAATAAGCCCTGAAATTGTTCAAATAAACCTTAAAATTGTCTATCCATGAAGCCTTTCTTCTCCATTCTTTAATCTTTGGTATAATCGATTAATTTAAAAGTCCTTGTGGTAAGGTTAATAAGGGAGAATAAACCCTTAATTTTGGAGGCGAGGAAAAATGGCAAAGAAGAAGTTTAAGCAGGCGGAGGTTAATATCGGTATGGTTGGTCACGTTGATCACGGTAAGACAACACTAACAAGAGCCTTAACCGGAATCTGGACAGATACCCATAGCGAGGAGCTTAGAAGGGGTATCACAATTAAGATAGGTTTTGCCGATGCTGAAATAAGAAAGTGTCCAAGCTGTGGAAGGTATTCTACTTCTCCAAAATGTCCATACTGTGGTGCTGAAACCGAGTTCGAGAGGAGAGTTTCTTTTATAGACGCTCCGGGACACGAGGCTTTGATGACCACAATGCTTGCTGGGGCCTCCTTGATGGATGGTGCGGTTTTGGTTATTGCTGCAAATGAGCCATGTCCAAGACCTCAAACGAGAGAGCACCTAATGGCATTGCAGATAGTAGGGAATAAGAACATAATAATTGCCCAGAACAAGATTGAGCTTGTAACGAAGGAACAGGCTATAGAAAACTATAAGCAGATTAAGGAGTTTGTCAAAGGTACTGTGGCAGAAAACGCTCCTATCATACCAATATCCGCCCTTCACGGAGCAAACATAGACGTGCTGATAAAGGCGATTGAGGACTTTATCCCAACACCCGAGAGAGACCCGAACAAGCCGCCAAAAATGCTCGTCTTAAGGAGTTTCGACGTCAATAAGCCGGGAACTCCCCCTGAAAAGCTTGTTGGTGGAGTTATTGGAGGTTCAATTGTCCAAGGAAAGCTCAAAGTCGGAGATGAAATTGAAATAAGGCCTGGAGTTCCATATGAAGAACATGGAAGAATAAAATACGAGCCCATAACCACTGAGATAGTTTCCCTTCAAGCAGGTGGAAGATTTGTAGAAGAGGCATATCCCGGTGGACTTGTGGGAGTTGGGACTAAGCTTGATCCCTTCTTGACCAAAGGAGATTTAATGGCCGGTAACGTCGTCGGAAAGCCCGGTAAGCTCCCACCGGTCTGGCAGGACATCAGGTTAGAAGTGCACCTCCTTGAAAGAGTGGTTGGAACTGAAGAAGAACTCAAAGTAGAGCCTATAAAGAGGAAAGAAGTGCTTCTCCTCAACGTGGGAACAGCAAGAACAATGGGCCTTGTGACAGGAATAGGCAAAGACGAGGTTGAGCTCAAGCTCCAGATTCCAATATGTGCAGAGCCCGGAGAGAGAGTTGCAATTAGCAGACAGGTAGGCTCAAGATGGAGACTTATCGGTTATGGATTCATAAGGGAATGACCCTTTCCCTTTCTTTTGGTGATTTTATGCGGAAGTGGATCGTTATTCCGGACACGAATTTTCTTTTAGTTCCCGGCCAGTTTGGGGTTGACATAGTGAGTGAGCTTCATAGGGTTCTTGATGTAAAGTTTGAGGTTCTTATCCCAAACGTCGTTCTTGACGAGCTTAATGTAATAGAACGCAAGGTCAAAGGAAAAGACCTTATGGCTGTTAGAATGGCCAAAAAGCTGGCTGAAAAGTTCAATATTGTAGAGATAGGCAGGTTTGGAGAAAAGCCCATAGACCAGCAGATACTTGAGTTTGCATTGAAGACTCCAAATGTAATAGTATGCACAAATGACAAAGCATTGAAGAGAAAACTCCGCGAAAATGGCATTCCTGTAGTTTATCTGCGGCAGAAAAAGATTCTTGAGCTTGAAGGCATGCTTTCTTGATGCGGAGAAAGATATATAACCATTTTAGTTCAATTCGGCGTAGGTGTTAAATATGCCATATATAGAGAAAATGGAAATGAAAGGATTCAAATCATATGGGAACAAAAAAGTGGTAGTTCCTTTTTCTCGTGGCTTCACAGCGATAGTTGGTGCCAATGGAAGCGGTAAAAGCAATATTGGCGATGCTATTCTCTTTGTTCTCGGTGGTTTGTCAGCGAAGGCAATGCGTGCAACGAGGATAAGTGACCTCATATTTGCAGGCACAAAAGAGGAGGAGCCTGCTAAATATGCTGAGGTTGCGATATACTTCAACAATGAAGACAGAGGATTTCCAATAGACGAGGATGAGGTAGTCGTAAAGCGGCGTGTCTATCCAGACGGGAGAAGCGTTTACTGGCTCAATGGGAAGAGAACCAGCAGGAGCGATATTCTAGATTTGCTGAGCGCTGCAATGATATCGCCTGAGGGTTACAATTTAGTTCTCCAGGGTGACATAACCAAGTTCATTAAAATGAGCCCAACTGAAAGGAGAATGATAATAGACGAGATTTCTGGTGTAGCAGAATACGACGAGAAGAAAAAGAAAGCTTTAGAAGAGCTAAAGCAGGCAGAAGAGAACTTGGCCAGAGTTGATTTGCTTATAAGGGAAGTGAAAACGCAGCTCGACAAGCTCGAAAAAGAACGAAATGATGCTTTGAGGTACCTAGACCTAAAAGAAAAGCTGGAGATAGCCAGAACAACTTTGCTTGTAGGAGAAGTGAGGAGGCTTGAAAATTTAATTGCAGAAAGCCAGAAAAGAGACAAGGAAATTGAAGAGGAAATAAACGAAATCAGCAAAAAGCTGGAAGAGATCGCGAAGGAAATAGTCGAAAAAGAGAGAACCCTCAATCAAATTGAAAGAGAACTTGAAGAGAAAAGTGAGGATGGTATTCTCGAAGTAACACGGAAGATAAGCGACATCACCTCCAAAATAGAGCTGGCAAAGAAAAACATTGAGCTGGCAAACAGGGAGATTGAAGAAAGCCAGAGAAGACTCATGAAAACAAAGGAAGAGCTTAGGGCAGTCTCTGAAGAAATCGAAAAAAGCAAATCTGCAATAGAAAGATGGAAGAAGAGAAAAGAGGTCCTTCTCAAAGAAATACAGGAAAAAGAAAAAGAAAGAAACGAACTAATTCTAAAGCTGGCGGAGATAGATAAGAACTTCTCAATAGCTAAGGAAGAATTCGACAGCGTTGAAAAAGAGCTCGAACAATCGAAGAAGGACTACTATCTCAAAGAAAGTGAAATAGGAAAAATGCACGATGAAATCGAGAGAATCAAGACAAGAAATGCTCAAAATTCCGCAAAAAGACTGGCACTCAAGAGCAAAATTGAAGAAACAAGAGAAGAAATTGAGAAGAAAAAAGCCGAGCTGTCAGAAATAGAGGGGAAGATGGAAAAAACTACCAGCAGGCTAAGAAAGATTGAGAAAGAGCTGGAAGAAAAGCAGCAAAAGCTGGAAAAACTTCTTCCCGAAATTAAAAAATTAAACGAAGATTTGATAAAGGCTGAGGCACAGAGGGAAATCAGCGGCAATAAGACGCTTGAAGCATTGAAGAAAGCGAACATTCCCGGAATTTACGGCTCTCTGGCAGAGCTTATAAAAGTCAGGGATGAGAGCTATCTCACCGCTGTTGAAGTCGCCCTCGGCTCTCATGCTGACAACGTGGTTGTTGAGGATGATAAAGTTGCAGAGAAAGCGATAACTTTCCTCAAGAAAAACAGGCTTGGAAGGCTCACGTTTCTCCCGTTAAACAAAATAAGGCCGCGCAAGCTTGCTGAAACGTCAAAAGGAATTCCGGTCATGGACGTTATTGAATATGACCCAAGGTTTAAAAACGCGGTTTCATTTGCCGTTGGGGATACTTTGATAGTCACCGATATGAACGAAGCCAGAGAGGTTGGAATTGGAAAGGTTAGAATGGTTACTCTTGAGGGAGAGCTCTTAGAGAGAAGTGGAGCAATTGTTGGAGGATACTATAGACCAAAGGCAAAGCTTGGAGTAAATACGGATGAAATAAAGAGACGCCTGGAGGCTCTGGAAAGAGAGAAAGACTCCCTGGAGTCTCAGATAAATGCCCTTAAAATTGAGCAGAAGGGGCTGGAAAGAGACCTGTTTGAGCTGAGGATGAAAAAGAGCGACCTTTCAAAAGATCTCCAGGTTCTCCAAAAGGAGATGGATAGACTGCTCAATGAGGATAATGCCCTAAAAGAGGAAATCGAAGAGGGAGAAAAGAGGATAAAAGAGCTGGAAGAATTGATTCACCAGACAAAGGGCGAGCTTGCAAAGCTCAGTGGAAGAATAGAGAGACTTGAGAAAAAGAGGGAGAAGCTGAGAAAAGCACTCGACAACCCAGAGGCAAGAGAGCTCAACCAGAAGATAAGGGAAGTGGAGCACGAGCTCAGCGCCCTTAGAGAAGAACTTAGCAAGGTTGAGTCAAAGCTTGAGAACCTCGATGTCAGGATCAACGAGGAGCTCATCCCAAGAAAAGCCGCTCTGGAGGAAGAGATCGAAGGGCTGGTAAACAGAATAAACGCCTTCAAGGCCAGCATAAGCAAAAACGAAGAAAACATTGCCAGACTGCAGGAGGAACTTGAGACGCTGCAAGAAGCAGAAGAAGAAGTAAAAGAAGAGCTCAAGCATCTTAGGGATGAAAGAGAGAAACTCAGGGAAGAAATCTCCCAGTTGAGAGAAAAGAAGGAAGAGCTCAGAGATGCATTACAAAAACTTAGAATTGAGGCGAATTCACTCAAGATAAGAATCGCTCAATACGAAGCCCAGCTTCGGGAGAAGAACAAGGAGCTCAAGCACCACGACGTTAGGCTTGTCAAGGAGATTCCTCTCGACTTGGAGAAGCTTAGAGAGGAAATAGATGAAATGGAGGAAGAGATTAGAAAGCTTGAGCCAGTTAACATGAAGGCTATTGAGGACTATGAAGTTGTAGAGAGGCGTTACCTTGAGCTCAGATCAAAGAGAGAGAGGCTTGAGGCGGAAAAAGACAGCATCGTCGAGTTCATAAATGAAATAGAGGCACAGAAAAAGAATGTCTTCATGAGAACGCTCGAAGCAATTGCAAAGAACTTTTCAGAGCTGTTTGCAAAGCTCTCTCCCGGTGGAGAGGCCAGACTAATACTCGAAAATCCAGAGGATCCCTTCAGCGGTGGACTTGACATAGAAGCAAAGCCGGCTGGAAAGGAAGTAAAGAGAATAGAGGCAATGAGCGGTGGAGAAAAGGCACTGACAGCACTGGCTTTTGTCTTTGCAATTCAGCACTTTAAGCCAGCTCCGTTCTATCTCTTCGATGAAATTGACGCCCACCTCGACGATGCAAACGTAAAGAGAGTGGCTGACTTGATAAAGGAGGCCTCTAAGAGCAGTCAGTTCATAGTGATAACTCTCAGAGATGTCATGATGGCAAATGCGGACAAGATTATAGGGGTGTCAATGCGCAACGGAATCTCAAGGGTTGTGAGCCTAAGCCTGGAGAAGGCAATGGAGTACCTGGAGAAGGCAAGGGCAAAGAACACAAACGCGGCAATCTAGGTGAAGGAAAATGGAACACAAGAGAGAGGAAGAAATAACTCCCATTGACATTCTCCTCCAGCTCGTAACGATGGGCAAGGTTGACCCCTGGAACATAGACATAGTCGACCTTACAGAGAAGTATATCGAGCGGATCAGGGAAATGCAGGATCTCGACTTAAGGATATCCGCCAGGGCAATCTTAGCCGCTTCTATCCTTCTTAGAATGAAAACCGAGGCACTGCTTTACGGCGGTGAAGACGAGGAAGGAGAAGAGGAGGAAGAAGAGAAAATAAGGGTTGAAGTGGAGCCCTATGTTCCTCCTTTGAGAAGGGTGGAGCGCTATTACACTCTAGATGATCTCATAGAAGCCCTTATGGACGCACTGGAAGAAGCGGAAAAGAAAAAACCCAAGAAGAAAAAGAAAGTCGAGATTGAGGAAGAGATATTCGTTGTTGATGACTTCAGAGTGGATATAGAGAAGCACGTTAACAGGCTCTACGAAATAGTCAAGGAGCTCTACGAAGAAACAAAGGAAAAAATACCCTTCTGGGATCTGATATTTGACCCAACGCCCAAGATAGTGGCAAGAACATTTCTCTATTTACTGTTTCTGGCAAACATGGGAAAGGTCGAGCTTATTCAGGAGGAGCCCTTTGGGGAGATATTTGTAGTCCCAACATAGTCCCTTTCTCTCTTTTTTGCCGGCCTGAATGTTATGGCAAGCAGGGGTTCTTCTTCACCCACATAAATAACCTTTTTCTCCCTGTTTATGTAAAAGTAAAAGATGCCATTGGGAATTTCGCTTAAAAACTTCCGTGGTGTTGTTTTCTTCGCAACCTTTTTCTCTCCCCAGAACACGCACTCATAAGCGTCGTCAATATTTTTGACTTCTTCAAATATCTCCGAAACGGAGAGCTTCTTTCCTTCAAGCTTGGAGCACACGAGGGACTTTCTTTTGTCCGTGAATATAAGGATTCTCTCATTAACCTCAATCTTTTCCGCCCCATTAAGGAAATTCAGAAGAGCTGAGTAAATTTTTTCGCATTTTCTGCTTTTTGAAAGGCGTTTAATTATTCTCTCCTTAGCGTGGTTTGTGAGCAGCATAAGAACACCGAGAAAATTTTAATGGTGCCGGGGGCGGGCTTTGAACCCGCGACCTCCCGGTTTCTCAGGCTCCCCCGAAGGGGAGCAGCCCTATGAGCCGGGCGCTCTGACCAGGCTGAGCCACCCCGGCACTTCCGCATATACCTCTTTGTACTTTGTTTTTAAATTTTTCGCCTCCATAGGGCGTGTTTATAGTAACCTTTATTAGGGTTTTTGCTGAATTCTTTCAGGTGGTTGTCGTGATCCCCAGATGGGATCACAGACTCAAAGACCCTGAAAGCGTGGCATTCGCAATTCTTGACGTTTTAGCAGACTTCGAATCAGAAGGAAAGCTGAAGAACCTGCCAAAATCCAAAAAATTTCCAGTAAAAACAATACTGGCAATACTCCTCTTTAAACAATACTACAACCTACCCCT
>Ga0208430_10155_pt1 | contig 15704 bp, 25 predicted proteins | sample Wag42014_10_12_FD_187329 | JGI IMG/M metagenome (GOLD analysis project Ga0208430, IMG submission 187329) | Deep subsurface shale carbon reservoir microbial communities from Ohio, USA - Utica-2 Time Series 2014_10_12 (SPAdes) (version 2) ...
GTTTTGTAACTATTAAGATTAAATCAGGGAGATCTCTACATTATATAGTAATAGAATAAATAATTTAATACGTATTTATCTAAATTAATTGTTAAAAAGACTTGACAAACTGTTTATGTTAATATAAAATAGTATTAACAGATGAAGGAGGTTTAAAAATGATTAAAATCTCAACAGCAATAAACTTAATTATCCTATCATTTATTGCAGGACTAACTTTAAACAAAGCTATTAAACTCACTTACTACTATATCAAATCAATTAAAAGAAGTAAAAGACAGTACCGTAAAATAACTTTTATGACAGACTTAACCACTTGGGGAGGTGAATAGTAATGGGGTGTGATATACATTTGCATATAGAAGTAAAAATTAATGGAAAATGGTATCATTGGTCAAATCCATCTATTAAAAGAAATTATGATTTATTTGCTTTAATGGCAGATGTTAGAAATTATGATAATATAAAACCAATATCAAAAGCAAAAGGTTTACCTGAAAATATAACTAAACCAACTTCTTTAACAGCTAAATATTGGAATGTTGATGGTCATGATTTTAGTTGGCTTAGTGTAGAAGAAGTTATTGAATTAAAAGAAAGATATTCATATATTAATCCAGATATTAAACCATTTGTTTTATATAGATTATTTAATACGTGGATTTTAGGTAATGATATAACTTCTTGGTATATATATCCAGAAGAAAATATTTTAGATATAGAAGATATGAGATTAGTTTTTTGGTTTGATAGTTAATTTTAAAATAATAGGAGGTGAATAGTATGCCGAAAACTAAAAAAACATTGATGATAGATTCTAAGGTTGCAGAGAGTATGGAAAAGTATTCTGAAAAAACTACTATTAATCAGAGTAAGATAACCGAGTTGGCACTTAAAGAGTATTTAAAAGATAAGGAGGTGTAAAATGAGCAAAACTCAAAAAGGACTTGTCTATAAATTATCACAGAAATGTTTAAATCAGGGAGAAGAAATACAGAATTTAATTAAAAATATTACTGTAATGCAGGAGGTGATAGAAAAAAAGCAGACTGTTATTAATAAAAGACAGGCAGAAGTTAATATGCTAAAAGCACAGCTTAAAAAAAGTAAAGAAGATTTTGACGGTCTGGATCAGGAAACTATTGAAAGTTTTGATGATATATTTTCTGTACTTAATAATATAATGGATAAGGTACAGAAAGATAAAGATATCCAGAAAGATATGTTAAATTATTTAGCTGATCAGGGTGAATTAATTAAAATTTTTATAGCATAACCAAAACCAATTAGGAGGAAACAAAATGACAACAGCAAAAGAAAAGTTTGAACAGCAGGTAGACGGTAACGAAGGTATTGATCCAGTGGAATTAAACGATCTAAGAAATGCAAAGGACAGCAAGTCAGAAGAAATAAGGGAACTTGCTAACGGCTCTACCTGGTGGATCCCAGATAACGAGGATTTTTTCGAGAAGGGTAAAAAGAGAAATTCACTTGTTTTAAAATCAGACTACGATCATAAAGACGAGGAAGTCGAGGAAAAGACTATTAAAGGAATGGTGCCGTTAGGTTGTGTACTCAATGAAAACAACGATTTTAAAGGTGATCAGTACTTATTAAAATTTGTTGATATTGATACAGGCGAGGTAATGTACACACCTATTACAGGAGGTATTCGTGCAGGACTTGTAAGAGAAACACCACTCACAAAGGACTTATTAAATCGAGAAACAGAATTTGATAAGGAAACCCAAAAGCAGAGTGCTGTAATTGTAAAATACTGGGGTAAAATTTACAATGAAGAAGAGGACAACAGCTTCCACAGCTATACAGTTAAATCATTAAAGTAAATTGAAAATATAATAAGGGAGGGTGCAAACCCTCTCTTTTTTTTGCTATATGTTATAATAAAAGGCAGAGGAGGTTAATTTAATGTATATTACTATATTTATTTTTATTTATTTTCTAATTAGTTTATATATGACTATTGGTATAATAAAAGATAATCCACAAGATTTTTCTCCAATAGGTTGGAAAGATGTATTCGAAATAATTTTTAGTTTTTTAATATTTTTATCAATTAGTCCAATATTAGCTTTTATTATAATTGCTCAAGATAAATTTAGGAGGTGGAAAAAATGAATAAAGAAAACATTGTCCTGAACTTAGAAAGTGCAGAAGAAAAACTAAAAACAGTATTTTTAAATACTCAAAACTCAGAAGTCAGGAAACGATCAAAACATTTACTGGATCTAGTAACTGGTTTGAAATATGGTGTTAAAGAGGAGGTTTTTAAATAAAGTGGAATTTACACGATCCGATCTTGAAAATATGAAGATGATCAAAGAGAAGTTGGGTACCTGGTCAGATACTTATGATTATTTAGGTATCGCACCACGTACAGGATACAGGATAAGAAGAAGATTTAAAGATAACCCAGATTTAAATATTTATAATATGAAAGCAGATAATGCTGAAATGGTGGAAAAAAGAATTGATTTTTTAGTTGATAAATCAGAAAAAGAGATCCAGCAGGTTGATCCTCAAAGACCTTTAAAACGTAATCAGAAAACTATTGATAAGTATAATTTAGATCGTGGAATACCCTCTTTAAATTATGATGATTATGCTTATTATGACGAAAAAGCAGAAAGCTGGAAAGCTGGTCAGTTTAGTAATTTAGAAACGGGTAAAGAGATTAGTAAATCAAAAGCAAGAATGATTAGAGGTGCAAGTTTAAGACAAATACGAAAAATAAATAAAGCTAAACAGTTTATGAAACAGCAGGATATTGATCCAGTAACAGCTTATGAAAAAGCAAATAAGTGGGATCAGAAATATCACCAGAGTAAACAGGTTTTCAAAGAACAGCAGTTTAAAGATATTGCTTTTAAAGACAGTAACGGTCGGTGGCACTGGGGCCCGAATGGAAAAGGATCAAGAGGATCTTATGCAAAAGAAAGTGAAGTAAAGAAATTATTAAATAAATTTGAATTAGAAGATGATCTAAAGGATCAAGTTAGATTTTATACTGATCAAGTATTTTCATTGATAGATAGTCCGTAAAAAGCAGGTGGTTTTGTGCAGATCAGGGAGAGTAAAAATATCAGGTGGGAAAGATTTGATAGGATAGAATTTCCAGATAAATTATGGAAACTAAACAGAACAAGCAGAGGTTTGAGTTTAGGAGAAGATCTTAATATATCAGCGTTTGATTTTGAGGTATTAACTCACGAAGGTAAAACAGTACCAGCTATGTTGGGTTATGCTACATACGACAGCGAGGAAGAAAGAGTTATTGAAAAAGGTGTTGTGGATAAAGATTTGACACGTACAAAACAGAGTAAATCAAGAAGGAAGGATTTATATCAGCTTAATTTTGACGGCGAAAGAGAAAGAGTTTTGCAGTCTTTTCTTAAAGAAATGACAAAGCATAAATATAAAGATAATTTAAATTTTTTCTATAATATTAGATATGATATGTCAATTTTATTGAGCTTATTACCTGAAAAACAAATGACAGAATTATATGATTTTAATGAAACTGAATACAAAGAATATAAGATAATGATCATACCAAAGAAAATACTTTTTATCAAAAGACTTGATGTTAAAAGAAAATATACAACAGCTTTTTATGATTTAGCTGCACTCACAAAACAGAGTTTAGACAATGCAAGTAAAAGCTGGTTGGGTAAAAGAAAAATGGAATATAACACAGCCGAAATATTTAACGATTTTGATCTATTTCTAAAAGATTATAATTCTGGTAAAATGCAGGAATACTGCAAAATAGATTGTGTGAGAACAGTTGAACTTGCTAATGCTGTAAGATCTCATTTTAATTCAATAAACGTTCCTTTTTCAAGACCTGCAAGTCCTGCAAGTTTAGCTAAAGATTATATTAAATTTAACGATCTGCATTACCCAAATTTTAAATACAAGAAATTACAAAGAATGTGCTATGCAACCTATTACGGAGGTTTATTTGAATTTTACAAGCGAGGTAAATTTAAAAATGCTAAAGGTTATGATGTAGACAGTTTATATCCGTCTGTTATGGTTGATCTACCTTCTTTAGAAGACTGTAACATTTATTATAATGATAAATATGATCCAGAAAGCGATTGGGCTGTAATTAAAGCAAGGGTTTGGTTATCTAAAGGAAAGATTATGCCGTTCTCTATGAAAACAAAAATAAGTTATACAGAAGAAGGTAAAAAGAAAACAGCAGATAAAATTATCAGACCACGCTTACAGGGTCAAGAAGTAATAATGAGTAAACAGCTTTATGAGTTTATAACTTCTGATGATTATCCACACTTAGAAAAAGTAGAAATTGATTATGCATATAATATCTACGAGCAGGAAAAATGCAGAAGACCTTTTGGATATTTGCAGGATCTATTTAACACCAGAGTAGATTTAATTAAAAAGTACGGTAAAAGTGATAAAAGACAGTCTGTTATAAAAGTTATGCTTAACAGTCCGTATGGAGCTACAGCAGAAGTAATAGAAACACCAGATTTTGAAGAAAAAGACGGAATAAAATATCTAAAAGGAAGTAAGCACAAAGCAGGTGATCTTTTCAGACCATTTTTAGCTTTTCATATTACAGAACTTTCCAGACTTAAAATGTATGAGAATATTTATAAAGCTGATATTGAAGAAAATGTAATCGCTGTGGCCACTGACTGTATTTATATTGATGAGGAAGGGCAGGAAAAATTCGAGAAGTACGGCGATATAACAGATAAAAAAGAGCTAGGAACTTTTTCAATAGATTATCAGGGAGATATGCTTGCAATTGGTAACGGTATCTATTTTTTTGAGAAGGAAAAAGAAATAACTATTGAAACCACAAAATATATAGCAGATATAAAAATAATGGTACCGTACTCAAAGAAAACAACAAGGGGTTTTAATGAGAATAAAATGCCTGATTTATTGCATAATAATAGTTATGACGATCAGAATAAAATAACAGTAACTAACAATAGACCGTTAGGGTTTAGAGAAGTTTTATATTTTCATTCTGGTAATTCTGAATTAATTGGTAAATTTACGGACGAGGTAAAAGAACTAAATATTAATATGGATAAATCAAGGATCTGGGAGGAGGAAGCAGAAAATTTATCTGATTTAAAAACTAGTATTATCCACTCAAAACCGTTAGAATTGCAGAAAATTAAGAAAATAAAATTGACTAATGGTAATAATATGTATTATAATGAAGAAAAGGAAGGAAAAGAGAATAAAAGGAGGGATCTAATATTGGATAAAGATTTTGAAAAAATAGAGAAATTTAAGAATGCTATGATATTACTAGATAAAGACGGACAGGATTTCCAGAAAGCAAGACATAATATGAAGGACAGCCAGTGGATAACCTGGAACGAGAGAAAAGTACTGGTATTTAATGAGGCTTTAGTCGGTGGTGATATACCTGCTGAATGGCAGGGTTTTGAACTGGATCAGATACCCTGGGTACAGGGAGAAGATCGGAAAGGTATGAGGGAAATAATTTTATATCTTTTATCTGAGCGAGAAAAAATGATAGTAGATTATTTAAATGTCTTAAAAAATGAGTTAAAAGAAGGAGAAAATCCGCAAACTATAGTTAATTATGACAGTCAGGGATTTATGAATTTTGAGAGAAGTCCTTCAATGAACCCTAAATGGTTTGTTGAGCCTGACAGTTATTACAACTGGTACAGCCTTAAATCAAGTCTGACTAAAAAAAGAGTTTTTGGCCAGATAGAAAAAAAGAACGAGAACAGTCAGCTCTATCAGGACCTAAAATTTCTTGCTCATAAAATAATGCTGGAAGGTGATCCGGTCCGTAATTATCCACCCGATGAAGAATATCAAGATCTCCATAGAGCACTGCAGGAGATGATTGATCAAATACAGGAGGTTCCAAAATGATTGATATAGATGAAGATAAATATCCTGAAACAGCTAAATATTTTGATAAACATCAGCCTGATCTTCTTTTTGAGCTGGTTATAATTATAATGATTATTTTGTTTTTCTTTAGAATAAAGGAGGTTGAAAATGCAGGAAGTAAGTCTTAATCAGACGCTTAATAATAACAGCACATATCAAATATATTTCAAAAATCTTGATCATATGGTACTGGAGAAATATCAGGTAATGCCTTTTATCCGCATGTATTTTGACAGGTTTATCAAAAATAATCAGCTTAATATAGTTAATTATTTTCTTGATTATGATGAGGAGAATAATTATCATATACTTATTTTTGATACGCTTGATAACGTTGATCATATCAGCCTGAAACAAATTGTTGATTATATAATTACTGAGAGTAATAAGAACAGCAATATAAATTTAAAATATATGCAGTCTTTTATTATTGATGAAACAGCAGAGAAGCGTAAACAAGAAAGTTTAAATAATAATATATTTACCGATAGTCTTGATCGTGTTGATAAAATAATGTATGCTGCAGCAGCTTTATATATTTTAAGTATTATTAAAGATTTAACTGATAATTAGGAGGTGATATTTTTGGCTGATAGATTTTATTCTCAGGAGTATAAAGATTATATACTTAATTTGTATAAAAAAGAATTTGAGGCAGGTAATGTTACATCTATCAATGATTTCGTCAATAACTACCCAGAGGAAAAAATAAAAGAAGAATTTAAAGAAGAATTTAGCAGAATGACCTATATGGGGTTTTATAAGTGGACCAAAAAAAGAGATGATCTTGAAGGTATGAAAGGGGAGCCGGTCCAGAAAACAAAAAACCATGAAAAGCAGTCTGCCGGTGAAGTTAAGGAAGAAGTTGAAGAAGAAAAGGAAGAAGTTGAAGGAGGGGAGGAATTGGAGCTTGAAAAAAGAATTGAAGAAGTTGATAGGATAGAAACAGAAAACCCTGAAAGTAAAGAAAACAGGAAAAAATCAGAAGAAGTTGTTGAAAAAACATCTTCTAAATTAAATATAGATAGTTCTAAATTATATATTGGTGCAGGTGTACTTTCTGCAGTTGTGCTTGCTTTTATGTTATATTCAAAATTTAAAAATAATAAAAATAAAGAGGTGGTGCCTGATGTCCAGCAGAGACAGCAAACAGCAGAAACAGAAAGACAAAAATCAAGATACCCAACACCGGGAGAACTCTAATTCAGAAGAAGAAAGTCTGGAGAATTTTATCAGCCAGCAGGAAAAAGAAACAGAGGATATTAATTTCAATGAAGAAAAATCAGAAGGTATATCAGGACTTGATCCTGAGGAAATATCAGCACTTTTGACAACAACATTAGCACAGAATGTACCTGAAAACAAAAGACAGCAGTTTGCTAACAGCTATCAGCCTACTGTTTATCAGATATTACTTTTTATAGATTTTGAGGATCTGACAAAAGGAGCTAATGTTAAAGAATTACCGGGCTGGATTCGTGGTTTAATAGCATTAGGATCGATCGGTATATTTTCTGTTTTTACTTTGAAGCAGTTTAAAGAATTTGATTATAAGGAAAAGGTTAATGAAAACGACAAAAAAGAGGAATGGAGGGAATAGATAAATGACAGAAACTATTTTGTTTTTTGCTTTACTTGCTGCAGCTGTCTATTACGTCTTCAAAAATCAGAAAGAGGAAAAAGATAAAAATGATTATGAGAATGTTGATCTTGATGATTTGATTAATCAAAATCCTGATATACCTGATATAACTTATTCAGACAGCAGTGAATTATTACAGCCTGCAGAAGTTTTTGAATTATCGGACCGTGAAATTTTTGCACGTACTCTTTACGGTGAAGGTAGATCACTTACAGTAACTGAGATAGAGAAAATTGCCTGGGTTATTAGAAACAGGGTTGAGGATAACGGCAGAGAAAATTTTCCTGATAGTTATAAAGATGTATGCCTGCAGAAATATCAGTTTTCATGCTGGAACAGCCTTTATAATCAGTCGATGACAGATAATCAAAGAAAAGTTAGAAAAAAAGTATTAAGCGATCAGTACAGCTTTGATCTATGCTATAAAATAGCAGGTACTATTATGACTACACCATCTTATCAAAATCCTCTGCCTAATGTACAGCACTATGTACTTAATACTGATCAGGTGAAAATATCAGGTGATAAAATAGAAGAAAGTCCTTATCCTGACTGGGTTAAGAATATGCGAATTGTATCAAACGACGGTAAAGGAGGTCATATATTTCTGGCATGAATTTAAAAGTTATTGATGATCAAATACATTTAGTACTTGAAAACAATGAGAGCAAACATCTGGTTATGCAGCTTAAAAAAGTTGGTGTTAAATATATTGATTTTAAAAAAGCTGTTGAAAACGGTGATCTAACTAATATAGATGTTGATGATAATGCTGTTGGTAAACAGTTTTTAATAAATAAGGTAAATAATTTAAAGAGAAAGGGTGTGCTTTAAATTGCTTTAATTAAAAAATATTTATTTATAATATTACAGAGGTTTATAATTTATAAAGGGGGTGAAATTATGAAAGGTCTTTTTGAGAGTGTTTTATTAAAAGCTGGTATGTTTGCCCTTGATAATGTTTTAGAGCAGAAGGAAAGTCAGGAATTTATCAAAAATATCGGTCGTACTGTTGGTAATGAAATACCTGGTGATATAGTAGAGCCTAAGATCAACAAAGCTATCGATCTGGTGCAGGAAGGTATCAAAGAAACATATCAGAAGTAAAGTGTTAAAATCTATTTATATCCTGAAAAGAAAAGGACTGTTAATTCAGTCCTTTTACTTTTTAAATGAAAGGTGGTTATATGTGGGAATTACTTCAAAATATAGACAGCAGGTTTATGATGATTATATTTATAATTTGGTTTTTATATATTATTTATGATAAAGGAGGTTATTAAAATTAATATTAAATTAGTAAAATGTAATAAATGTGGTAAAAAAACTTATAATCATAGAAAAGTTTGTTTAAATTGTGGTGCTGAATTAAAAGAAAAAGATATTAAAAAAGGTATTGATGAACGTGATGTTGGTAGCAGTTGTGAAGGAGGGGGGTGTCCTGTTAGATGAGGCAGCTAGAATGGAATAACAGAATTGGTATTTTTGGTACTTCCAGAGTTGGTAAAAGTTATTTAAAGGATTATATTGTTAAAAAATATGATAAATTGGATAAAAGAAGATATTTTATATTAATTGATGATAAAATGTCTAATGTATTAGAACTTTACAAAGATGGTTTTTATATACAGGAGATAACACAGGATAATATAAACGCTAATTTCAACCTGAAAAAATTTATTAAATATCACGAAAAAGTAGTTTTTTTAGTCAACGGGTTTGTTGAGCAGAAGGAAATACATTCATTTTTAAATAAACTTGCTGCTGTTGTCTATACACTAAAAGACAGCTTATTTGTTATCGATGAAGCACATCAGTTTTTACCTCAGGGTAAATACGAACCTGTTAATATAAAAAAACTACAGAGGGGTGGAGCAAAAGACGGTATTGATTTTATTATCTCCACTCACAGAATAACTGATGTCAGTCCTGATATAGTCAGCTTACTTAATGTAATTATATCTTTCAGGGTTAACGAACCAAATTCTGTGGAAAGGTCAGCTGAATATTTTGATCAGTTTTACAATCCTGAGAATAAGGATCTTATCGATCCTGATCTTGATCAGCAGACAAAAAATAGATTTAAAGAATTATTAAAAAGCAGAAATCCTGAGTATATTATAAGGAACTTAAGGAACAGAGAATTTCTGTATGCTGATCTACCTGAAGGTATACAGGAAATAACTAGCAGTAATTTATTATCATAATATAAGAATTTTGCAAAAACTAAATAATTATGTTATGCTTAAGATAAGAATAATTTTAATAAAATTTAAGGAGGTTTTATCTTATGGCTAAGAAATACTTTAACAAGCAGCTTATTACTATTGGTGCTGGTACTTTAGGAGCAATGTTTGCTGCAGCAGTTGGATCAGGTCAGCTTAAGAAAATGGGTGGTAATCTCTCTAAATATGCAGTACCTGTAACAGCTGGATCTCTTGTTGTTGCTGGCTCTATGATGATGGGATCAGGTAACGCAAAAGCAAAAAAAGCTGGTATGGGTGTTGGCGGTGTTGGTGTCAGTCTGCTTGCTAACGAAACTTACAAAGTTGTATCAGGTGGTACTTTTGCTGGTACACCACAGCTTAATAGCAGTCAACCGCCTGTACCTGATAATGTAGTTACTGTATAATCAAAAATTTATAAGGAGGAATAAAAATGCAAATTAATAGACAGTCTGATGGTGTTACTCTTACTGCTAATAGTGCTAACAGCTTTTCAAAAATCTTTGAGGCAAAAACTCCTGATGGTCTGGAAAGACTAATACAGGACCGTGCTTTAATTGTCATGAAATTAAAAAATGCTGCAGGCGTTGAAATCGAAAACGACGCTAAACTTGTTTTTGGTGTGCGTGAACCTGTCAACGATTATCCAACAAAAATCGACGAAAGTTCTTATAGGCCTTACAGAAATACATCTGTCAGCGATCAGATGGACGATACACAGAATGAACATATGCGTATTGACATCGACCGCGGTGGTGTACGACTGCCTGAGCTTAATACTTTTGAGATCTGGTTAACTTCTGGTGAAGTTGTTGACTGGGCTAATTCAGAGATTGAAATCAATAATGTAAAAGAAAGATCAGCTTAATTATAAAAGTTAATAAAGGAGGTTATTATTTTGAGTAGAAATAAAGGTGTTATCAGTATTGAAACAGCTAATAATATAAGAAAAAATACTCCCGGCCAGTGGTCAGAAGTATTACAGTATAAAGTACCTCGTGGTTATTTTGCACAGTTTTTGACAAATCAGGGTATTAATATGTACCTGCCTACTTTTGTTACTACTGCTCACGGTGGTGCAGGTGATGAAGTGCTTGATCTCAATCCAGACGCTCCTGTTGTTGATAGTGCTATGCTGACAGATGATATTACTGTTAAAGCTTATGATCCAAATGATAGCGAATTGACTGTAGTTAGTGTTGATTATGTTAACAATCAGGTTACTGTCAATCACAATACTGCAGAAAATGTAAAAATAGTCTATCTGCCCCGAGGTGGATCTGTAAGAATTAGTGTTTACAGGCCTTCTTCAGGTGTGCAGAGTTACGTTCTTTTTGAGAAAGGTATTTCTACCTTACATCTTATGGAACAGGATAAGACAGACAGTCTATTAACTTTAGACGATCCTTTCCCAGCTCCTGAGAAATATCTGGTTAAGGTAGAGGTTAATACTGATTATGAAGTTGACTTAACTCCTAATCTCAATAATAAGGTAGGTCATATTTATATACCATTTAGGAAAGTTAACATCAATAATTTGACACAACAGCATATCAACAGAATTAACAGCTTATTCGTAAGCAAATAAAAAGGAGGTGTTTTTAATGGCTGGTAGTATTGCAAATGATACGCAGAAAATGGCCAGTTACGGACTCGGCGACGTGATCGGTATGGCCCTGCAGAACGAGATGGAAAAAGAAGAACATGAAAGAGAAATGGAAAAACTAGATAAACTGGCACAGGTTAATTATGTCAATCAGCAGAGCCAGCAGAACACTTCCTCTGGACCTGGTATTGATCAGCAGACACTGATCGGTTTTGGTGCAGTTGTTCTGGGTGTTTTTGCAGCATATAAATTACTGACTTAATACAGGTAATTTATATAAAGGAGGTGTTATAATGGCTTTAGGTAGTGGTTTTGGATACGGTGGGTCCACTTTAAGCAGTTCTTTTAGTAATTCAATTAACAATAAAAACAGTAAGCTTGGAAGCTCTGTTTTTGGTGGATCTTCCGGATCTTCTAGATCTTCCAGGTCTTCCAGTATAGATCTATCGAAAGATTATACTTCAGGTGGATCCAGTGTTTTTGGTGGATCTTCCAGTTCTTCCAGTTCTTCCAGTTCCTCTAATTTATCAAAAACTAGTTTATTGAAGGACCGGACTGGTAATAATATATTAACTCAAAATCAGACACAAAAACAGAAAGATGATCAGGAAATTAATTTGATGAAAGATTATACTATTAATAATTTTGATCCAGTCAATGTGAAATCAAATGAGCAGAGATTAAAGGACCTTATCAATCAAAGATATCCTGGATCAAATACATCAAAAAATCTTGATCTAAATAATGTACCACAAAATATTGAATTAGAAGAAATCAATTCGGATCAGGGTTATAAATACGGTAATATTGATTTTCTGCAGAAAGCTAAAACCGATTATATAGGTATGGGCTACCCTGAACAGACCCTACAGCAGATAAGTAGTGAAGCTTCTCAATATGAACAGCAGAACAGGAAAAATCCTATACTATCAGGTTTAATCGGTGGTAGTATAGCTGGACTGAAAACAGGTAATATAGCAAACGTTGGTCCCGGTGCAGCAAGCGGTTTGATTGATGGTTTTATCAATATGATGATAGGTGGTACTCATACAGCTGAATACGAAGAAAATAAAGGTAAAAATATAGGTGAATTCTATCAGAACGAGCCTTTTATCGGTATGTATGGGGGTACTCTGGAAGATTATGCAGAAGCTCCTATAGTCAGCGATTATCAAACAGCAGAAGGTTCTGTAAAACAAAGTTATCTTGATCGTTATACTTCTAATGCAGTTAATAAATCACAGAATAATGATGTTAGTTCAGACCGGACTGCAGCAGGAGCAGAAAAATCTGTAACCGGTGGATCTGGTGGATCCGGTGGATCAGGTAATTTATTTTCTGATATTGGTGCAGGGTTATTATCTTTGATGTATGCAGGTAATCAATCTGCACAAAATACAGCAGGATCAGGATCAGGTGGAGGTACACAGACAGTTAATGTAATACCGGCGAGCCAGCAGGAAGAAAAACAGACTAATAATTATAACAGTTATTTGAAATATGGTTTATTCGGTGCTTTAGTTATTGGTATGATTTATCTGGGAGGTGAATAATTTTGGTATATACTCCAGAAGAAAAAACTAACGAAAAAGAAGGTAAATTTTATATTACATCTGGTCTTTTAACGAATCAGTGGAAAAATACCGAAACAGCTCAAAATATAATGAGTGATCAGGAGCAGGAGAATAATTATAGTTTACCTTCATACGATAATTTAATGACACCACAGTTCCCTTTATTTGATAATCAAAATTTTTATAATAGTGAAAACTCTGTTTACAATCCTCAAAGTAATCTGGGTGGCTCTGTTTTTGCTAAAGATCCTGCTGACAAAGCATATTCCGATTATATTGATCGACAGCTGCAGAAAGAGAAAATAGCAGGTAAAGATAATCAGAACGAATATTTATATTATGCAGCCGGCTTTGCTGCTCTTGCTTTTTTAGTTTATCAATTTATGTCTTAAGGTGTAGGTGGTATAATGGATATAACAGAATTATTTAAAAACTATCCTTTTATAAACGCGGTATTTATAGGTATCGGTATGGGTGGAGGGATTTACGCTGGTATTAATAAGTTGTTTGATCTATTTATTGCTATCAAACTTAATACCAGCGAGATACCCTCCATTTTGGATAATACTGACGATATTATGGATCAGAATAGAGAGCAGCAGAATAAAATTGACGAATTAAAAAAAATTATAGAAAAACACGATATTGAGATGAAAGATAAGTTTGATAAAGGAGGTTGATCTTTTGAATTTTATTGTTAAAACATTTGATTTATCTAAAAAAAGAGAAAACAAAAATTTTGCACTGGAAGGTAATTATTTTAACTCTTTTGCTGTCCTTGAGCTGACCGGTACATGTAAAATTAAATTATCCAGAAATGGAGACTGGCTTGAGCTGGGAACACAGGTCAGCAAGATGGCCGGTGTTGATGGTTTTAACGAAATATGGCTGACTAATAATGCACAGGAAGATAAAGAAGTTAAAATAATCTTTGGCCAGAATTTATCCAATACAGATTTTGATGTTTTTAAACAGTTGAGTCAGGTTGGTGTTGATATTAATTCTACAGTTGGGCTAAAGGCCGGGGATCTTAATCTTGACGGGTCCAGTAATCTAGGTGTTAATATTATATCAGGTCTTGCTGATTTATTTAAAGCTTCTGATTTTACTGAGATACGTGATATTAGAAGTTTGCCTGAAGTTGGATCAGAGGGTAACGTCTGGAGCAATGAGCTTACTGGTGTTGATACAATGGGTTCTGTTGTAGATATTACAGGGGTATCTAACATATCTATCTTTGGTAATGTTGATGGAGCCTGTGCTATATCGATTATGGTCAGTCAGGATAATGTTAACTGGTATAAGGCAAGTTCTGCTGAATTCAATCCTTCTGCAGCTGGTAATTTTCATTTTGAGAAAGTTATTGGTGCTAAATATATTAGTCTGCAGTCTGATACTGATGTTACTGCTACTGCAACAATCGCTGGAAAGGTGTGATAATTATGCAAAAAATACCTGCTAAAGAAGTTGCTACGGACCGGGAGGTTTTTGGTGCTAGTGATCTTGATCAGAGTTTAAAAGAAATTAAGGGTCAGAAATTTATGGACTTCGTTAATGTTAAGGATTTTGGGGCTAAAGGTGATGGTGTTACTGATGATACACAAGCATTTTTAGATGCAGTTAAAGAATTAGAAAATAAAAGTGTTTTATATATACCTTCTGGTAATTATTTAATAACAGAAAAATTAATATTAGAAAATAATAATATTATTATAAAAGGAGAAACAAAAACAAAAATTATTATTGATAATACTTCAATAACTCATTTACCAATTTTTGCAGCAGAAAATTTAGAAAATATAATAATAGAAAATATTACTTTTGAAGGTTATACAGAACATTCTTATAAAGGTATTGAATTTACTAATTGTTTAAATGTAGAAATAAAAAAATGTATTAATAAAAAAAATATGAATGATAGTATTATTGAATTTACTAATTCAAAAAATATATTTATAAAAAATAATTATATAACTGGATCTGAATGGAACTCTGGTATTGCTGTATATGGAAATTCAAAAAATATTTTTATTAGTGATAACTATATCACAGGTGGTAATGCTTATTATCCTATTGATATAGAACCTGCTGTAAATGGAGGTACTAATGCAAATAATGTTCATATTTTTAATAATATTATAGAAAATTCTGTTTGGGATGGTATTGCTATTCAAAAAACTTTTAATGCTTTTTGTTATAATAATTATATAGATGGTATTAGTGATAGCAGTGCTTCTGGAGATGGAAGAATATCTGGAATAAAAATAGTAGAAGGTCATAATATTAATATATATAAAAACAAAATAAAAAATTGTGATAATTATGGAATTAATTTAATTCAAACTTATAACGTAAAAATAGAAGGTAATGAAACTTTTGGAAATGCAAACGGAAGTTTATTTTTAAATCATAATGTAGGAAAAATACACGATATATTTATTAATAAAAATAATTTATTTAATGAAAATAATATTGTTTATTCAAATTTAGAAAAAATTTATAATATATATAATGATTTAGAAAATATAAAATATAATTTAATACCTTCTAATGAATTAATTGGTTATGGTAGTACTGATACATTCAATCCTTTATTTACTTTAACTGGTAATGTAAATTTATCAAAAGATAAAAATAATACAAAATATTCTAATTATAGTTTAAAAGCAGATACAATAGAAACATGGTCTTATTTAACTTATGTATTAAAT
>Ga0208430_10162_pt1 | contig 15227 bp, 12 predicted proteins | sample Wag42014_10_12_FD_187329 | JGI IMG/M metagenome (GOLD analysis project Ga0208430, IMG submission 187329) | Deep subsurface shale carbon reservoir microbial communities from Ohio, USA - Utica-2 Time Series 2014_10_12 (SPAdes) (version 2) ...
GCGCAAAGCTTTCGTTGATAAAGATTTAATTGAATGTGTTATATTGTTACCAGAAAATCTCTTCTACAATACAAGTGCTCCTGGTATTATCTTGGTAATTAACAAAAATAAACGTCATCCTGGAGAAATTCTACTCATTAATGCTTCAAAGTTGTATTCCAAAGGTCGTCCAAAAAATTACTTGACAGATGAACATATAGAAAGGATTGCCACTATTTATCAAAACTGGACTGCAGAAGAAGGGCTTTCGGCTATTATTACCAATGAAGAAGCTGCTCGCAATGATTATAACCTTTCTCCAAGTAGATATGTTTCTCAAAATGGTACAGAAGAAGTTTTACCATTGGAAGAAGCTATGGTTCGGTTGCAAGAAGCAGAGGAAGAACGTTTACATGTAGACCGAGAGCTGGAGGAAGTGTTAAAGGCTCTGGAGTTAGGAGGGTTAATAAGTGGCGAAAGCGAAGCATATAAATGATACAGTTTCTGACCTGCCAGAAGGTTTTAAGATGACAGAATTGGGGCCACTTCCTGAGGAGTGGGAAGTAGTGAGGTTGGGGGAGGTAGCGAAATTCATTAATGGCTTTGCTTTTGGACCAGAACATTGGGCAGAAACAGGTAGGCCAATTATCCGAATACAAAATCTCACTGGTTTATCACAAAAGTTTAACTATTTTAACGGAGGGATTAACAAGAAGTATATTGTTATCAAAGGAGATCTACTTGTTTCATGGTCGGCAAGTATTGATGTATTCATGTGGAACGGTGATGAAGCATGGCTCAATCAGCACATATTTAAAGTTACAGATTATAGTACAAAGGTTTCTAAGGATTTTCTTTTTTTCGCACTTAAACATCGTATAAATCAGATAAAAGATAAAACACACGGTTCTACCATGAAACATATAACTCGAAAGGAGTTTCTTGCAATCCCTATCCCCCTCCCCCCTCTCTCTGAACAAAAGGCTATTGCTTACGTTCTCCAAACAGTACAACGAGCAAAGGAAGCCACAGAAAAGGTCATTCAGGCAACCCAAGAATTAAAAAAGAGCCTAATGCGCCATTTATTTACTTATGGTCCTGTACCTGTTGATGAGGTTGATAAAGTACAATTGAAAGAGACAGAAATTGGGTTGGTGCCGGAGCATTGGGAGGTAGTGAGGTTGGGGGATATATTCGAAATACAACAAGGGAAAGCTTTGTCGCCAAAACACCGTATGGGTAAATCTCCTTTTCCTTTCCTACGGACTGCTAACATTTTATGGGGACAAATTGATTTATCAGTAGTAGATGAAATGGATTTTACAGATGAAGAAGTTCAGCGATTTAAATTATTACCTGGTGATCTTCTTGTGTGTGAAGGAGGAGATATTGGACGTACAGCAATTTGGCGGGGTGAATTATCCGTTTGCTGTTATCAAAACCATATTCACCGACTTCGTTCTAAGAACCAAGAGATTGAAGCTGAATTTTATATGTACTGGATGCAAGCGGCTATTCTTCTATTCAGTTTATATCTTGGTCAAGAAAACAAAACCACTATACCAAATCTATCAAAATCACGACTTGCTACTTTTGCCGTACCATTTCCTTCTCTTCTTGAACAACGTGCTATTGCTCGTGTTCTTCAAGCAGTAGACAAAAAGCTCCAAGTGGAAAAAATAAGAAAACAGGCTTTAGAAATATTGTTCCAATCCCTCCTTCATAACTTAATGACAGGAAAGCTCCGTGTTAAAGATACTATCTTTCACGAAATAAAGGAGGAATAGCCCTATGGCTTTTGGTAGTGAGCGCCGAACTGTCCAAAATCCCCTGGTTAAATACGCTATTGAAGCAGGGTGGACATATCTTTCACCTGATGAAGCCCTGCGTTTGCGGCGGGGAGATTCAGGCATAGTATTACATGATATTTTGATCCAACAATTGCAGCGTCTTAATTCCGGCATTGTAGACCATCTCAGGGCAGAAGATATGATCCGTAAATTGACTTCAGTACGCCCCAATATTGAGGGTAACTTTGAGGTATGGGAGTATTTAAAAGGATTAAAAACAGTATTTGTAGACATCGAAAACAGAGAGCGCAATGTAAAATTTTTAGATCCAGAAAACCCAGAAGCTAATATTTTCCATGTGACAGATGAACTCCGTTTTACTGGTGAAAAAAAACCGATTAGAGCTGATGTGGTATTTTTTATCAATGGTATACCAGTTATTTTAGTTGAAACCAAGGCTGCAACTCATATAGAAGGAATTGCTGAAGCCCTTGACCAAATTCGGCGCTATCACTATGAAGGTGCTGAACTTATAGCAGTTCTCCAGCTTTATGCTTTAACACACCTTATTCAGTTTTATTACGGGGCTACATGGAATACTTCTCGCAAAAGCCTTTATAACTGGCGTGAAGAACAGGCTGGAGATTTTGAAACTCTGGTAAAAACGTTTATTGCACCACGACGTGTTTTACGGGTACTCACCGACTTTATTATGTTTACTCGCAAAGATGGAGAACTGTCTAAAGTTGTTTTAAGGCCACATCAAATGCGGGCTGTTGAACGAGTTATTCAAAGAGCAAGAGATACTAAAAAAAGACGTGGTTTAATATGGCATACTCAAGGTTCTGGCAAGACCTACACTATGGTAACCGTCGCCAAAAGGCTTATTGAAGATCCGTATTTTTCTAATCCAACAGTACTCATGATTGTGGACCGAAATGAACTTGAACAGCAGCTTTTTGGCAACCTGGAAGCAGTAGGTTTTGGACGTGTAGAAATTGCTAGAAGTAAACGCCACTTAATTGAATTATTGCGAAGCGATTATCGGGGCCTTATTGTTTCAATGATTCATAAGTTTGAAGGTATACCTCCTAACGTCAACACTCGGGAAAATATTTTTGTGTTGATAGATGAGGCTCATCGCAGTACTGGAGGAAAACTTGGGAACTATCTAATGGGGGCATTACCCAATGCTACATATATAGGCTTTACCGGAACACCTATTGACAAAACGGCTCATGGAAAAGGAACATTTAAAGTTTTTGGCATAGACGATCCAAAAGGTTATCTTGATAAATATTCTATTAAAGAGTCTATTGAAGATGGTACTACTGTGCCGCTACATTATTCTTTAGCTCCAAATGAACTTCAAGTTGATAAAGAAACGTTAGAAAAAGAGTTTTTAAATCTCAAAGAAATCGAAGGGGTCAGTGATATAGAAGAACTTAATAAAGTACTTGACAAAGCCGTGACACTTAAAAATATGCTTAAAAGCCCGGATCGTGTAGAAAAAATAGCTAAATTTGTGGCAGAACATTTTCGTGAGGTAATAGAACCAATGGGATATAAAGCATTTTTAGTAGCTGTAGATCGTGAAGCATGTGCGCTCTATAAAGAAGCTCTGGACAGGTACTTACCTCCGGAATATTCTGAGGTAGTAATAAGTAAAGGACCGAATGATCCAGAAGAACTTGCTAAGTACCATAGAACTGAAGAACAAGAAGAGCAGATACGAAAAAATTTTCGCAATCCTGATGCATTGCCTAAAATTCTAATAGTTACTGAGAAGCTCCTGACGGGTTTTGATGCTCCGATTCTTTATTGCATGTACTTAGATAAACCTATGCGTGACCATGTACTTTTACAGGCTATTGCAAGAGTTAATCGGCCTTATGAGGATGATAAAGGACGTCGTAAACCAGCAGGATTTGTACTTGATTTTGTCGGGATTTTCGACAACCTGGAAAAAGCACTTGCCTTTGATTCTGAAGATGTTAAAGGTGTGATAGAAGGAATAGATGTACTTAAAGAACATTTTGTAGCTCTTATAGAAGATGGTCGCAAAAATTATTTGATACTGGTAGATGGTAAAGATGCAGACAAAGCTGCCGAAGCAGTGCTTGAATATTTCCGTAATAAAGAGATGCGTCAGGAATTTTATCAGTACTTCCGGGAACTTCAAGATGTCTATGAAATACTTTCACCGGACCCATTTTTACGTCCTTACATGAAGGATTATGAAGAATTAACACGCATTTACCTGATGCTGCGAGCCAACTACGAATCAGGCATACCTGTAGACCGTGATTTCCTGCGAAAAACTGCGAAGCTTGTACAGGAAAAGACCGAAACGGGAGCTATCCAGCAGCCAACGAGCTTATATAAGCTTGATGAAGAAACTCTTGAAAAAATTACAGAAGAAGACAAACCAGATATAGTTAAGGTTTTCGATCTTTTAAAAGTAATTAGAAGTACAGTTGAAGCAGAGGGTAAGTATTCTCCCTACCTGATTCCAATTGGTGAGCGCGCAGAACAAATAGCTAAAGCTTTTGAAGAACGTCAAATTACTACTCAGGAAGCACTCAAGCAATTACAAATGCTCGGGCAGGAACGCAATGAAGCTGAGAAAGAAAGGAAAGAATCAAATCTATCAACAGAAGAATTTGCGATATACTGGTTTTTGAAGAGTGAAGGCATTGCTAATGCCGAAAATATTGCACGGCAAGTTGCTGGTGCCTTTACTCAATATCCCCACTGGCAAACCAGTGAAGAGCAGGAATTATTTTTGCGTCGTCAGCTGATCAAAGCGTTGCTGAATTCAGGAGTTCAGCAGGTGCTGGATTTTGCAGAACGCATCATGAAAATGCTGGAAAGGAGATTTAACTGATGAAGAAACCAGTGACTGGTTGGATTTCTTTAGAAGAAGCGATACCGCCGGATATATTCAAATCAGAAGTATTAACCTGGGCAAAAAGGATAGGGGTGACACCAAAAGAAATTCATATTCGACCAATGAAGCGAAAATGGGGCAGCTGTTCCTCAACAGGACGGTTAACATTTAATACAGAATTGCTGAAACAACCGGCTGAATTTCGTAGAGAAGTAATTGTCCATGAACTTTTGCATCTTAAAGTTCCAAATCATGGACGATTATTCAGGGCATTGTTACAGGGGTATATTGAAAAATATAAATAATATCGTTATTTTATCCCCAAATATAAGAAACTTATACAATAAAAAGTGTTTTGAATGTAAGTCAAAGAAGGGGGATTTTAAGATGGAGAAAAATGCAAATTCAAATTTAGGTGATATAAAAAATTCAGAATTTTTATATAAAGTTATAAGTGAGCGGATAAATATGGAGTTTCAGGCTCAAGATGCCAAAGATAACAAAGCAAGTTTACTTTTGATGTTTTCAAGCACATTATTTAGTATAATTTTTTCATTCTCTAAGATAGATATTTATTCAATAATTGGTTTAATTAGTTTATATATCTCCATAATATTTGCATATTTGGCATATAGAATTAAACTTTGGCGAAGGGATCCAGATCCAATGAATCTATGGTATAATTACTACGATAAAGATTATAAAACCACATTAGAACAAGTTACAACAAATATAGTGGAATCTTATAAAGAAGTTAAAGAACAAGACAGAAAAGCATTTTACATTAATGTTGGATATGTCTTTCTGCTTATAGGTTTAGGAATACTTATTTTTGGTAAATTGGTGAGTGCTAAGATTATATAAAACAACGAAAAAGGAAGTGAAAAAATGTCTAAAGAAACAGACAAAAAGCTTGTAAATCAAAATCAAAACCAAAATCGTCCCCCAGATCCAGATCCAACTTTACAAAGTTATATGCAAAAAAGTTTGAATCCACACAAAATAGAAAAGCGTAATAAAGACACATTAAATCAATAAAGAAGAAATTTAATTGTTACGAAAAATTAGGTTTAAATTTGTAATATGCTAGTATTTAAAGATTTAATACATTTTTGAAACAAACAGGTACTGGGAATGTGTTGTGTTTTACAGAATTCTACTTAAATTAAAGTGTTATTATCTCACAAAATAAATAAAAAAACAGAAGAATTAATTTCTTTCTGAGAGGCGATGGCAAAAATGATGGTCGCTTTTCTTCCTTGGTGTCCAATAGATAAAGAGTATTCTATGGATGGTATCAAGCTTACTCCATATAGCCGTTCTGACTTAACTGAAGAAATAAACAATCTGGGGCTTAAAGGTGCTGACAAAATTTTTGATATCTATCGTGATCTAAAAAATCAACCAGTAGAGAAAATAGCATTAGTCAAGTACCAAGGGGAAATTTTTTTTAATAACTTTGAATTTCAACTTTTTGAAATTAGTGAACTTATAGAACTTGCTTGCTTTACGGCATTATCAAAGCGTAATTTTTTTGATGGTTCTAATTATTGTAATCGGGATCATTTTACCTTGTATATACAAAAGTTTAAAATTCCTCTAGAAGGAATCACCTTTGAAACACCTCTAGTACGTGGAGCTGGTAATAAGTTATCTTTTTGCAACGAACTTGATAAATTATCCATTACTATGCCAGAACACATTGGTCTAGCAGGAGTAAAAACAATCTCTCTTGCTGAAGATCTGCTAAATGGACTGTTAAATTTACGAAAAAAGTTAATTAATACTGATAGTAAAGGATGGGAACGATGGCAGGAATGGATAAGTGCAATAGAATGCTTTAATTGGGCAAATACAGATAAAGAAAATTTACCTTATGCTGTTGAATGGGTGCTAATGGCTAGTGCTTTCGAAAAGATTTTAGGTGCTAAATCTGAAGCAGAAGATGTTGGAGAGAAGTTTAAGGAAGTTATTAAGCCTTTAAAAGATTATCCAGCAAATGGTTTTAGGAGAAAATCTAATAAGTTTAAAGGTTTTCCATTAAGGCAGGAATGGATGCGAGAATTTTATCGTGTTCGCGGGGATTTGGCTCATGGATATTTAAAGCCAAAACAGCCCAATATGGCCTGGAGGGAAAATGAACATCTTACATTGGCACGTATAGCTTTTCCATTGGTTGTTAAAGTTCTTTTAGATAAGGAAGGGTTCTACCAATTAACACTGTATGACAAAGCATATATTTCAGCTTTTGAAGAGATGGCAGACCGTGAATTTTTAAAAGAAAATAACATTGATGAGATGATAGAAAAATATTTCTGGGATGTTGTTAAGAAAGAAGCCTATGAAAAAATTTTTCGTGAAGAAAGTCAAAAATAAAAAAGTTAAAAATCGTGACAAGATTTTACTTTGGTAAAGATTATATTTTTCTAAGTTATTATTACGGCAAATGCTTAACTACTAGGCCAATATCTACAGCTTATTAATTAAAATAATTCAAAAAAGAGGTGTAGATAATGTCTAGAAAAATACCCAAGCTCTGCATTATAGACCGCTTTGAAGGTGACTGGGCAGTAATAGAATACGAAGACAAAATATTCAATTTCCCCAAAGAACTTCTTCCTAAAGAAGCAAAAGAAGGTGATGTACTTAAGTTTGACGTTACAGTAGACATAGAAGAAACAGAAAAGCGCAAAAAAGCTATTGAAGACCTTGCAAAAGATTTATTTGTAGATGAATAAAAGATAAGAGTTTTATTGTTGTAATTTATTGTAATATTAACAATTTCATTTTTTATATTACTCTGTGATTTAGAATAAGAAATTGCATTTTATTTACGTATTAAGCGTGTTACAATAAATTCAAAAAGCAGATGAATAGCTGAGATAAAATAACCAAAAGGAGAGCTTAGCTTATTTAATTGTATACTAACGTTTGTGACTGTAAGAGTTTTGGGGTGAAAATTATGAACGAATATTATTTACTAACTGGTTATATTATTCCTTTTCTTCATTATATTGAAACAAGAACTGAAGGTAAGACTAACGAAAATAAAATAAACAAAAATAAAATTTATAAAAACAATAATCAAACTCCTGAAAATTATACATTTTTAGACTTAACTCAGAGTACTAAAATTTATATTGCTTATCACAAATCACAGCATAGTTTCTTAGGAAATTTTGTAATAGAAAGTAATAGCATGGCGGAGGCCTACTGTCTAGCTGATATAATAAGAGGATTTTACAGTGTATTTTATGGGTGGACACCCCTGGAGACAGGAAGCAATTTTTATTTAAAAAAATTAAATGATATTCCAAATGCGAAATGGACAACTGAGGATATAAGTAATGCAACTATCGATGTAGATGTGGGTATAGAAGATCTCATATTAGTAGATAGTGGAGTACAGTTAACAGAAGGAAGCTTAGAAGATTTGAAAAACTTTATTTCTAAAATTTATCCTAATGACGATTTATGTGAAAGTCTCAATCATTTATTAGAAAGTAGAGTTCTTTTAAATTGTTTTATGACAAATAGCTATTATGAATATCATTACAAATATGATAGAAGTGAGATGCCTGAGTGGCTAAAAGAGAAGATGTTTTACGAAAATAGGTATAGATATCAAACAGCGTTTGTTGCTGCATTTAAAGGAATTGAAAGTTTTTTTAGAGTAAATGATTTTAAGGAACATGAAATAGAAAAACTGTTTAATAATATTAATTATAACGATATTAGTTTTGATACAGTTTATAAAAGACGTTTTGAAATATTTTCCGGAGAGCCTGAAAAAGTAAGATATGGTGAGCTCTTAGCACATTTTCTTAAATTGAGAAATGTTGTTGCTGCACACCATAATAAAAAACCACCCGTCATTATTACTGAAGATAGCATATGTGAAATACAAAAATTTTTGGTAGAATTAATAACTAAAGCATTAGACAGCTGAATTTATTTTAATAATTTGTGAGTTACACAACATTACCTAAAAAGAGAGGTAACAAACCATGCTGAAAAAACTACTTTTATTATTTTTAATTTTTATTTTCTTATTTCCCTTTGCTGGATGTTCGGGCCCAGCAAACACAGAACAGCAGTCAAGCACTACATCACAAACACAGCAAGTAAATACACAGGAAACCGGTCAGGCAGCGCAGCAATCTAGCAACACAAACACTTCTTCAATATCGGGCAAGCTCACAGTAAGCTTTATTAATGTAGGACAGGGCGACAGCATATTTATCCAAACACCTTCAGGCAAAACAATGTTAATAGATGCAGGAATGCCTGAAATGGGCGAAAGAGTAATAGATTACATAAAAAGCCGTGGAGTCAATAAAATAGACATACTTGTCGGTACACACCCTCATGCAGACCATATAGGTGGTATACCTGCAGTGATAGAAAACTTTCAAATAGGTAAGTTTTACATGCCTAAAGTAACAACAACCACAAAGACATTTGAAGATGTTTTAAGAGCAGCAAAAGCAAAAGGGCTTTCAATAAACGTTGCAAAAGCGGGACTTACACTTGATTTAGGTGAAGGAATAAAGGCTGAAATGATTGCACCCAACAGTGCTTACTACGATGATTTAAACAACTACAGCGCAGTTATAAAAATAACTTATAAAAACACTGCATTTTTGTTTACTGGAGATGCAGAAAAAGAATCAGAGCAGGAAATGCTCAATAGAGGTTATGATTTAAAAGCAGACGTCTTAAAAGTTGGACATCATGGAAGTTCCTCAACCACAACATGGGCATTTTTAAAAGCAGTCAGTCCAAAATATGCTGTAATTTCAGTTGGTAAAGGCAATGACTACGGCCATCCCCATAAAGAAACAATGGAAAAGTTAAAGTCGCTGGGGATAACAGTATACAGAACAGATGAATGCGGTACTATTGTTGCAGTAAGCGACGGCAAAACAATCTCATTCAACGTCAAGCCGGGAGATTACACAGCGGGCAGCAGTAGAAACAGCAGTACATCAAGTGCATCTTCATCAAAAACTTCCACCAATAATTTAAATCAAAGCTTACCATACGGTTATTACGAAGAACCGGGCAAGGTATATGTGGATTCCAATGGGAATGGCTTAATTAAAGGTAACATTAACAGCAAAGGAGAAAAAATATACCACATTCCCGGAGATCCATGGTACGACAGAACAAAAGCGGAAGTGTGGTTTAAGACAGAAGCAGAGGCACAGTCAGCAGGATTTAGACCACCTAAGTAAAACATAATTCGATATGAAAATCAGAAAATTAATAGAAACATAGGTACGACTTCATGCTTTTTATGGTAAGGACTACGGTTGTCCTAAATACTGCCTACTGGAAACGGGGCTACCCGAAAAGCGGACTATAAATGGCTCAGCTGTCTGAACTTGTACAGGTTTGCACAGTTTAGATGACCATGGAAATATGGCAACGGGATTATAGATGCAATAAAAGAGATGGTGGAAAAATATCTTAGTTGCAAGATGAAATTGTTTATGCGAGACTACAGCGATTGGAACAGGTATTTTTAAGCATGTTGTTACACAGGAACAACTGTTTTGAACTTTCATAAAAAGGTGCTGAAGGCAGTTTATAATGAGAAAAGATGACATAGTAGCAGCATATGTGCATAATTCGATAAGTGAAAGAAAAAAAGGGGTTCATCAGCAAATATTAGCAAAAAAAGAGGACCGTCCTTATCGCAATATGCAGTAAAAAAGATGTGTAATTTACCTTGTCAGACCTTTAATTTGCAGATTTTTCGGAGTTGTGCAAGGTATGAAATGTGTGCATGATAACAGCTATGAACTGGATGGGTTGAAAGTTTTGAATTTAAAAGAGAAGTATTATAGACTTCCTAATTTTTTAGTTGAGGAGAGATTGTAACTTTGAAATTCGATTTCATTTTTAAAATCCTACTTGGTTTATTTAAAATAGGTGTTATATAATATAAACAACACTAAAGGTACCAAATTATATACTAAACTGTGATACATGCATAAAATCGAGGATTGAATGTTAAATAAATATATAATAAAAGTTTGTAAAGGTGTGATTTAAAATGACTAATACTGATATACTAAAAAAATTATTTATTGCTTTTGCTAAAGATGACAAAGAAGAATTTTACCGTCTTGCTGAAGAGTATATTGAGCGAGAAAAAAAGAAAAAGCACAATATTGTAGCCAAAGAATTAAAAGAGGCTCTTTATTCCAGTAAAATTTCAACAAAAAGTATAGTAGGTAGAAATTATAAAAATAATATTCCAATTCCCAGGGATACTGAAAAGGGATTTCCTTTAGTTGAAATTAAAGAATACGAACTAGACTTAGATTCTTTAATCTTACCTGAAGAAACGTTTCAAATCTTAAACCAGATAATTAAAGAATTCAGAGATGCTGATATTTTGGCGACTTACAATTTGAAACCAAAAAATAAGATTCTTTTTTGTGGGCCACCAGGTACAGGGAAAACGTATTCTGCACAAGTTATTAGCTCAGTTTTAAATATTCCATTAATTTATGTAAGATTTGATTCAATTATTTCCTCATATTTAGGAGAAACTGCAGCTAACTTGAGAAAAGTATTTGATTTTATTGAAAATGGCACATGGGTGGTGTTATTTGACGAAGTAGACATCATAGGCAAGAACAGAGATGACCATTATGAACACGGAGAAATTAAACGGGTAGTTAATAATTTTTTGCAGATGTTAGATACGTTTGAAGGTAGTAGCCTTATCATTGCTGCCACAAATCACCAGCATATTCTTGACCCAGCAATATGGAGAAGATTTGATGAAATTGTGTATTTTGATCTACCAGGTGAAAGTGAAAGATTAAAATTATTTGAATTATATCTCAAACCGATCAAAAAAAATAAGATTGACCTACTTGAATATGCCAAAAAAACTGAGGGATTTTCACCATCAGATATAAAAATGGCTTGTATAGAAGCTATCAAGTATGCAATTTTGAATGATAAAGACCAGCTAACACCTATGGAACTTGATTATGCTTTATCAAGGTTTAAGGAGAGAATGAATATCAGAAATAGGGGGAGAAAGAAATAATGGCAAATTATGAACACTTACCCTTGCCAGAATTTCAAGGAGAGTTGAAAAGGAAAAAAGAGAGAAGATGGGTTTCTGTTATACCTCCTGAAAATAGAGATGTGATTGAATTTGCCAAGAAAAATATAAAAAATACAGAGAATATAGTTAATTCGTTTAGGAAACTAAAGAGCAAATATAAAGACTATATAGATGTGAGTTTGATATGTAAAATAGAGATAAATCAAAGTGTAGATGTTAATTCATTTGACAGAGATTTTTTGGCTTCAATGGGAATGGAAGTACTTTACGTGAACGAAAATAAAAAAGGCTATTGGATTGTTTTTTCTTCAGATGAAGAGTTGAAAACTTTCCAAGAAAAATTAATAAAGTATGCAGAATCATGTCAATCAACGAGTGACCGCATTAGCTACAAGTTTTTTCATGCAATTGAAAGTATAGGGGATATACCACCAGAAGAGAAAATAGGTAGTTTACTTAAAAGAGAACCTTTAACAGATGAAACACCTACATACCTAAATTTAGAATTATGGAGAATGGAAGATAGTACATTAAGGTCATTCATTGATGGATTAAAAAAAAGATACAATAATCCTGAGCTATTCAAAATAACTGATGAATTCATTACTAATTCTTTTGCATTATTAAGGATAAAAACCACAAAAACTATTCTGGACGAAATTCTCCAATTCAAAGAAGTGGCGTGGGTGGACAGACCGCCTTATCCTTTGTTTAATCCATGTGAGTACACTACTATAGATATCTCAGATATAAAAGTAAATCCTCCTTCTGAAGATGCAGCTGGCATTTTAATAATTGATTCAGGTATAGTAGCTAATCATCCTATCTTAGGTTGGGCGGTTGGAGATGAAAAGAATTATCAAAATGTTGAAAAAGAAGTCCAGGATACTGTAGGACACGGTACAGCTGTTGCTGGTTTGGCTGCTTTTGGAGACATCGAAAAATGTTTAGAAAACAGAGAATTTAACGCTTCAAACTGGATATTTTCTGCAAAGATTATGTATAAAGACGTTCAAATGCCAAAACATGCTTCTTATGACCCTGAGAAGTTACTGGAACATCAATTATATGAAATAGTTAAGGATTTTTTAGATAATCCTTCATATCGGATAAAGGTTGTAAACTTTTCTTTAGGAAATCTTGAAGAAGTTTGGGGACTGACAAGCTACAGACAATTTCCACTTGCCTCATTGATAGATGAAATAGCATTAGCGTATCCTGAAATTGTTTTTATAGTGTCAGCTGGTAATGCAAATCCACGTGACCATTTTGAAAGTTTATCTGACATTCTAGAAAACTATCCTGATTACTTGGTACAAAATCCATATTTTAAAATTATCAATCCAGCGACTTCTGCCTTATCCCTCACTGTAGGGTCAATTGCTCCTAAAGAAAGGCTAACAAAAAATACCTTTGTGGTAAAAGATCTCTGGTTTCCAGTTGCTCAATTTAATCAACCATCACCTTTTAGTAGAACTGGATATGGTATTAATGGAATGATTAAGCCAGAGGTAATAGAATACGGAGGTAACCTGATTTTAAGAGAATCGTACAATAGGATAAATGAAAATCATCTTGCCCAAAAAATTGCAGTTTTTTCCAATACTCCTTTTGATGAAGGTAAATTTATAAGGTTTGATTTTGGGACAAGTTTTGCAGCACCTAAAGTTGCAAACATAGCTGGGAAGATTGCCAACATCTATCCAGAAGCTTCAGCTAATTTTATTAAAAACTTAATTCTTTTATCAGCAGATTATCCTGATAGGTCCGTCTTAACTGAAAAGTTTAATGAAGAGACTATTTATCAAACAATGGGATATGGATTGCCAAGCTTTGAAAAGGCAATATATTCAAGCGAGAAGAGAGTGGTTTTGCTGAATGAAGGAAAGATAGGACTCAATAAATTTAAGATTTTCTCATTAGATATTCCTGAGGAATTTTTTGAAACAAAAGGCGAAAAAAAGATAACAGTAGTTCTAACCTATAATCCCTTAGTAAACAGAAAAAGGGGCGACAGCTATCTTGGGAATCAATTAAAATTCAAAGTATATCATTCAGTGGAACCAGCTGAATTAGCCAAAATATTTGCTGAAATTGACTTAGAGCAAGCTGACGATGAAATAGAAATAGGAGAGATAAAAAAATATGAAATAGAGATGGAGCCCAAAATTAGGAGAAGGTCTGTCAGTTGTCATCAAAAAGCATGGAGGGAATATAAAAGACGACCTAAAGGATTTTCTTCTCCTCTTTCGATAGTATTGTTTAACCTTAATAAATGGATAAAAGATGAGAACTATTTACAAGATTATTGCATTTCACTTACTTTAGAGCACAAAGAAGAAATAGAACTTTACAACTTGGTAAAAAATAAATTGAGGCAGCGAATAAGGATTTAGAATTTTATTCCAAAATAATTATTATTTACAATTTTTAGAGATTGTACTATAATATTTATAACACCTCTTGCCAAAAGTTCATTAATGAGGTGATTATATGAAGTGTCTATTTTTGTATTTCAGAGTGCCCAATTCCAATATGCAACATATACCAATTTTTGCTTTGTAATATTATGATATACTCTAAAATAATATTAATAATGGTTTCCATTAGTGTATAAAGTAGATGGTTATAAAAAGTATCGTTTTAGGGATTTGCTTTTAATCTCCTTTTTATAGAAAATAGAAATTTAAGTGTGGCAGATGCTGATGAGTTAACTGTGATAAAAAAGTAAGCCACAGGTTGAAAAGAAACTGCTGCTTATCTGTGGCTTTTTGTTTTTGACTCTTTGCCAATAGTTAGAGTGGACATTTTTCTGAATGCCTGCCTCTAATTTTATTGCTCCTTTTATTAATAGAGGCATTTAGAATAAGTGCTCTATTTTTTAACGGTATATTCTTTTATCTACCCCAACATTTATTGTAGAACGAAAAACTAATATAATCGTATTCAAAAGACAAACTTAAAACATCGAAAGTTAGCTCTGTTTCTTTAATTATGCACATAAAAACGGTTGATACTGTACACAAAAAAATTTAAAATGTAATTAAAAAGAGTCAAAAGAGGCAGGGAGCTAATAATGAGAAAAATGGTAAACAGAAAAGACAAGATTATAATCAACTATTCTCAATCCAAGGGCGGGAAACAGCGCAGTTTTAATCTGGTTTTTCCTTACATAAATGATACCGAAATTGATGTTGTATTAGTTGTTGAAGAGAGCGATTCAGAAGAATGGAATCCTCTAAAGGCAATCATCGATAAAGAAGAGACAACAGCCGATGAAGAAGAAGCAGCAAAAGATCTTGCAGATTTAACATGGCATATATATTCGAGAAAAGAACGAAAAAAAACTGCTGCCTCCCGTTGTAAACTTATGGGAAGAAGGGAACTTAATGATAGCGGCCTGCTTAAGTGAAAAATACGGAGAAAAGTTCTTTACAGCGAAGCAGCAGGAAAATTTAGAAAAAGAGGTACTAAA
>Ga0208430_10169_pt1 | contig 14681 bp, 17 predicted proteins | sample Wag42014_10_12_FD_187329 | JGI IMG/M metagenome (GOLD analysis project Ga0208430, IMG submission 187329) | Deep subsurface shale carbon reservoir microbial communities from Ohio, USA - Utica-2 Time Series 2014_10_12 (SPAdes) (version 2) ...
ATAAGAGACATTTCTATTCATTGACAACCTAATTTATAAAATGATATGCTTTATTTAAAGGAAGAATTGAATAACAAGCAAATACAGGTGCCCAATTTTGCAGTCAAAATTGGGTTAAAAGGGAAGCAGGTGAAAATCCTGCACGGTCCCGCCACTGTGATGGTGAGCTCTTTACATTATGCCACTGTCTGTCACTCAGCGGAGCACGAATTTAACAAATTATATTTCGTATAAAAACATGCTCCGCTGAGTAACGGATGGGAAGGCGTAAAGAGCGATGAACCTAAGTCAGGAGACCTGCCTGTATTTGTGACACACTTACTCTACGGTCGATAGAGGGGGTGTTATAAAGGGATAAGTATGTGTTTTTTACCTCTTAACGCCGTTGGTAAGTTAAGAGGTTTTCTTTTTACTTAAATTTTACAAAAAGAGGTGTGTGTGATGAAAAGGTGGATGTTACTTGCAGCATTTGCGTTGCTTTTAATAGCTCCACAAATTGCCTATTCAATGCATATAATGGAAGGGTTTCTACCTCTTAAATGGTGTATAATATGGGATATAGCTTCTTTGCCTTTTGTGGTTATAGGACTTATAGCGATAAACAAAAAAGTAAAAGAGAATCCAAAACTTAAGATGCTTTTAGGTTTTGCAGGTGCTTTTGCATTTGTGCTTTCAGCACTTAAAATCCCTTCAGTTACAGGAAGTTGTTCGCATCCAACCGGCGTAGGACTTGGAGCTATACTCTTTGGACCTTTTGCTATGAGCGTTTTAGGCCTTATAGTCCTTTTGTTTCAGGCATTACTTTTGGCCCATGGCGGCATAACGACTTTGGGCGCTAATACATTTTCCATGGCTATAGTAGGGCCAATTGCTTCCTATTATATATTTAAAGGGGTAAAAAAAGCAGGTGGTCCAAATTGGCTTGCAGTATTTTTAGCTGCCTCAATTGGGGATTTGCTTACATATGTGACTACCTCCTTCCAACTTGCTATTGCTTTCCCTGCTGAAGTAGGCGGCTTTACAGCCTCATTTTTAAAATTCATGGGGATATTTGCAGTGACACAGGTACCTTTGGCGATAAGTGAGGGGCTTTTAACTGTGCTCGTAATCAATATGCTAACTGCCTACAGTAAAGAAGAACTCATTGAACTTAAGGTTTTAGAGAAAGAAGGTAAGGCAATATGAAGGATAAAAAGTTTTTAATGAAGAATTTGATATTGGGCTTGTTGGTTATTTTACTGGTGGTGTTTCCCCTTGTTACTATTAAAAATGCTGAATTTGCTGGTGCAGATGACAGGGCGACACAGGCTATTGCTGAGGTAGACAAAAATTATAAGCCATGGTTTGAACCAATTTGGGAGCCACCAAGCGGAGAAATTGAAAGCCTTTTGTTTGCGCTCCAAGCTGCAATTGGCGCAGGATTTTTAGGATATTATATAGGTGTTGCGAAGTGGAGAAAAAATGTTAATAGATAGTTACTCTTACACAAACAGGATGTACAATGTACATCCTGTTGAAAAACTTTTATTTGCCCTTTTAACAATGATTTTGTGCTTTGAATTTGATGCCTATACTAATATTGCAGTAATTATTTTGATGTTTGTGGTAACTGTATTTAAAGCGAAAATTCCAGCAAGAGTGTACATTAAGCTTATGCTAATTCCTTTTTCTTTTTTGATAATAAGCATATTGACACTTATCATAAATGTTATAGGGGATAAGAGTGTTGCATTAATAAGCCTTAATATTTTTGGAGTAACTTTAGGAATTACTGAAAAAGGCATTAATACTGCTGTTATTTTATTTTTGAGAGTTTTAGCAGTAGTGTCTTGTTTGTATTTTCTCGCTCTTACTACTCCTGTAGTTGACATTATAAATGTCTTAAAGAAATTAAAAATTCCTTCACTATTTTTGGAGTTACTTCAGCTAATTTACAGATTGATATTTGTTTTAGTCGAGGCTGCTGAGGAAATCTATATATCTCAGGATTCAAGATTGGGATATGCCACATTAAAAAATAGTTATAGGTCTTTAGGCTTTTTGATATCTTCTCTTTTTATTAAGTCTTACAAAGATTCACAGGATTTATATGTGGCTTTAGAAGCAAGGGGTTATAACGGAGAACTAAAAGTCATCGGTAAAGATTACAAATTTTGTTATAAAAATATAATATTTATTATTTTGATAGAACTAATTTTAATAAGCATATCAATGCTTTTAAGAAGGTGAACTATGAAAAAGCAATTTATATTAGAAGCGATAGATGTTACTTTTGAGTACAGCGACGGTACAAAAGCTTTAGATGGCGTAAATATATCGATAGAGAAGGGTAAAAAGACTGCAGTTTTAGGTCCAAACGGTGTAGGTAAAACAACACTGTTTTTGCACTTCAATGGAATTTTGAAACCTAAATCAGGAAAAATATTGTATAACGGGGAAGAAATAAAATACAATCGTACCGAACTTACCAAACTCAGAAAGAATGTGGGTATTGTTTTTCAAAATCCTGACATACAGCTTTTTTCTGCCAGTGTATACCAAGAGATTTCTTTTGGACCTATGAATTTGGGTTATCCAGAAAATATAGTAAAAGAAAAAGTGGAAAAAGCTATGAAACAAATGAGAATTATTGATTTAAAAGACAAGCCCACTCATTTTTTAAGCTATGGACAGAAAAAAAGCGTCTCAATAGCTGATATCATAGCTATGGAGCCTGAAGTCATTATACTGGATGAGCCAACGGTTTATTTAGATCCTAAGCATGTACAAGAAATCATGGGTTTGTTTGACAAATTAGCTGAAGAGGAAAAGACAATCATTTTATCAACTCATGATGTGGACTTTGCTTATTCATGGGCTGACTATATATATGTCATGAGGAAGGGAAAAGTTGTTGCAAAAGGCGAACCAGCAGTTGTTTTTACTAACGAAAAAGAACTCGATTGGAGTGATTTGAGAAAGCCTATGCTTTTGGAAATATATGAAATTTTAAAAGAAAAAGGAATTATGAATGGAAGTAATATACCAAAAAATATAGAGGAATTAAAAAAATGTATAAAATAAAAAGCTGCTGAAGCCTTAGCAGCTTTTATTCTATTTTATTTTCTTTTTGTCCTGAAGAGAATAATTGCTGTAAAATATCCAAAGAGAGCGCTGTCATCTTCCATTGACACGGGATGGGCAACGCCTATTCTACTACTAGGGGTATTACAGCAACATTTGCTGAAAGTGTTATAAAAGTGTCGGCAGAGCCCGCCCACGCTCCTACAGGGGAAGACACATACTACTTTTTACATTATCTCTTCCAAGGTCTTTTTAATTTCAAGAAGAAAACTTTCTGTATTTACAACAGTTTTATTTGGCAAATCAGAGAGAGCTGCTAAATCTTTTGTCATTATACCTTTTTCAATTGTTTGAAGAGATGCATTTTCCAGTTTGTCAGCAAAGTTTACGAGGCTTTCTATTCCGTCAAGTTCTCCTCTCTTTTTCAAAGCACCTGTCCATGCGAAAATTGTAGCAATAGAATTTGTAGAGGTCTCTTCTCCTTTAAGGTATTTGTAATAATGCCTTGTAACTGTTCCATGAGCTGCTTCAAATTCGTATTTGCCATCAGGAGATACTAGCACAGATGTCATCATGGCGAGGCTTCCAAATGCTGTTGCTACCATATCTGACATTACATCGCCGTCATAATTTTTGCATGCCCAAATCATTCCGCCTTCAGACCTTATAATTCGAGCCACAGCATCGTCAATAAGAGTATAGAAATATTCAATTCCCGCTTTCTCAAATTTTTCTTTATATTCATTTTCGTATATTTCCTGGAATATGTCTTTAAATCTGTGGTCATAAATTTTTGATATGGTGTCTTTGGTTGCGAACCACAAATCTTGCTTTGTATCTAAGGCATAGTTAAAACATGCTCTTGCAAAACTCTTTATCGATTCATCAGTGTTGTGCATGCCAAGGATGACACCAGGACCTTCAAATTCATGTATTGTTTGCCTTGACACTTCACCTGTTTCAGAGGTAAAAACAAGTTCTGCTTTTCCTTTGTTTTCAACCCGATATTCTACATCTTTATAAATGTCTCCATAGGCATGCCTTGCAATTGTAATGGGCTTTTTCCATGTTTTTACGAGAGGTTTAATACTTTCCACAATAATAGGTGTGCGAAAAACTGTGCCATCAAGTATTGCTCTGATTGTACCATTAGGGCTTTTCCACATTTTTTTAAGGTTGTATTCTTCAACTCTCTGGGCATTTGGAGTAATTGTTGCACATTTTACGCCGACACCATATTTTTTGATGGCATATGCCGCATTAACCGTGACCTGATCCTCTGTTTTATCTCTGTTTTTAATTCCAAGGTCATAATATTCCGTTTTAAGGTCTATATAGGGCTCTAAAAGTATTTCTTTTATCAATTTCCATATGATTCTTGTCATTTCGTCCCCGTCCATTTCAACGAGGGGTACCTTCATTTGAATTTTGTTAGCCATTTACTTCTCTCCTTTGTCTAAGATATAACAAAAACTTCGAAAATTTATCAATACAAATTGATAAAGCATAACTTGAATATTATTATATAGGATAAGTCATGTTTTCGCAACAGAAAAGTTATCTTATCCTAATTAATGGTCATTTTTTAATCAGTCCCTCCAAATAATAATCATAAAAGAATTTGAGAGTAATTCCATAGTCTCCATGGTATTTAAAAACTTTTTCTTTAAAATCCGCCAGTTTCAAATAATCACTGCAATATAATAATTCTCCCGTATAAATGACATTGTGTTGAAGGTTTAAAGGAGCTTTATTTAAATTTATCACATCAATGTCATCTCTTTTTGAATATTTCACTTATTTTAACTTCTAATGTAAGTTCTTCCTCCAATGAGACATTTTTATTGTATAAAACTGCAAAATCAATATCGCTGTTTTTGTTTTGATATTCCGTGGCACTACCAGATAACATTAGCCATATAATTGTAAAATATTAGGCGAAAAATGCATTTTCGTTCCCAAAAATGACACTTTCGTTCCAAAATCCACAAATTTAATTTCAAATATTGTATAATATTTAAAAAGTGTTTTTACATTTTTAGGGGTATAAAAAATGGACTTTTTATGTCCGCAGGAGGAATTACTTTCTTCTTATAAACGATGCAGTAAAATGGGTATTGACCATTCAATAACTGCGCCATTAATAATGCTAAAATCAAGCAGATTTAGAAATGATGTAATTATTCTTTCGATAGACAATAACAAGGAGGAATGAAAGATTTGCTTACTGTCAAAAATTTATACAAAAAATACAATAAAAGCAAGATTATAGCTTTAAACAATGTATCTATGGATATAAATAAAGGGGAAATAGTAGGACTTCTTGGTCCGAATGGAGCAGGTAAAACAACTTTACTTAAAATAATATGCGGTTTAACAATTCCTGATTCAGGTGAAGTTATTGTATCCAATGTCAAAATGGAGGATAAAACTCGATTGAAAATGATGGAAAAAATAGGCGTCGTACTCGAAGGCAACAGAAATTTATACTGGGCTATTTCGGTTCTTGATAATTATTATTATTTTGGAAGTATAAAAGGGAAAACAGGGAGAGAAATAAAGAAAAATATAGAAAAATACGCAGACATTCTAAAAACAAAAGAATTATTAACACGAAAAGTAAACACGCTTTCAATGGGTCAAAAACAAAGAGTAGCAATAACTGCTTCTTTACTTCACGAACCGGAGCTTTTAATTTTGGATGAACCTTCTAATGGATTAGATATAGAATCGCGTATTTTACTTACCAGTGCTGTTAAGACCTTGAGAGAGGAGATGAAAATAACAATATTGATTGCTTCTCATGATGTAGATTTTTTGAGAAAGACAGTTGACAGATTTATAATAATAAACAATGGGAACATCGTAGATGAATTCGCAAATATCAATATTACAGCAGAAGACATAGAAAATAAATATAAAATACATGCAAATTTAAAGGAGGCTTAAATATGTTCAAATATTTAAACATTGTAATAGCTGAAATAAGAAGAAGTTTAAAGGAAAGTTTTTCATATAAAATGGGTTTGGTCAGTGATATTGTAGTGTTAACACTTCTTTATGCTGGACTTATTTTCATGGATACGGGTAGTATGTTAGGAGAATATTATAACAATCCTGGAAATTCTAAAACGCTCCTTCTTTTGGGGTATATTTTTTGGAGTTATTCGATAGCAGCTATAAGTGGAGTAAGCAGTGAAATCAGTATAGAAGCAGTTAAAGGTACTTTGGAACAAAAATTTATGGCAGTAATTCCTTACCCTTTTCTTATAGCAGGAAATATAATTAGTAGCCTTCTATTAAGCAGTATCGTAGCTGCTGTAATAATTGCTTTTTCAAACCTAATTATAGGAGTGAGTATTACAGTAAATGGAAAAGTTATACTATCCCTTTTAATGACCTTAGTTGGAATGTATGGCATGGGTCTTATTTTGGGAGGACTTTCCCTAATAGCAAAAAGAATTAATCAATTAACACTACTTATACAAATCCTGCTTCTTTTTGTAACAGACACATTGAGTAAAACATCTCCTTCTAGCGCAATTAGTTGCATTATACCTCTTACAGTGGGAAATGATATAGCAAGAAAATCTGTAAGTAATATTGTTATTTCTTACAATGAGTGGCTGATGCTTATACTTGTGAGTATGCTGTGGTTTGTAGTTGGTTCGGCGATTTTTGGCATGAGTAGTAGATATGCCAGGAAAAATGGATTATTGGGTACATATTAGCTTTCTTTGGACTGGAGGAATCGCCGTTGTGAGCATGAGTTAATTAATACCTATCTCTAAGGAACAACCTATTTAACAACACACCACTGATAAATCCTCCTATGTGTGCCCACCAGGCTATTCCACCAACCGTTGTACTACCAATGACAGAATAGACCGTGCCGGAATAGAGCTGTGTCAGGAACCATAGGAAGAGGTAGACCACGGCGGGTATAGGAAGGAAGACTGGAACCAGGAAAAAGCTTGGTACCAGCGTAATTATCCTTGCCGACGGGAATAATACGAAATATGCACCCATAACGCCTGCAATAGCTCCAGAAGCCCCTACCACCGGTACTTGTGAGAGGGGATTAAAAACCAGGTGAAATACACCTGCGATTACCCCACTAAGGAGGTAGAAAATGAGGAACCTTATATGGCCCATCCTATCTTCAACATTATCTCCGAACAGCCAGAGTATCCACATGTTGCTAATTAGGTGAAGTGTGTTACCGTGAAGAAACATACTGGTGATAAAAGGGTATAAGTCGCTGCTAGAAAAGGGTACACCGGATATAACCAGTTTTGTAACTTTTGCTGGTATAAGCCCGTATTTGTAAACAAACCCGGCAAAAGTGCTGTATGAAGCACTTGAAAGAGTGAAGAAGATGAGCGAATTTATTATTATGAGCAAGAGCGTAATGAGGGGTGGTCGTCTGCTTGGTATATTATCCCTGATTGGAAACATCTTTAACCCTCCACTTTTTTATTCTACCTTTGCAGGAAAACCGAGTTCCGTATCAAATCAAAATTATATTAAGATTATAGCACAAGTGGGGGTAGAATTACAGATGGCTAGAATTAGATGTTTTTATCACTACTGCCTGGCTTATTAGTAAAATTTATTAATAAAGCCTTTTAAATGTCAAATTCAAAGAATATAAAAATTTGGTAACATAGAAGCAGATGAAGACCATGTATCCTTACAAAAAGGTGATAAGATTTAATATTATTATTGTTCTGGCAATAGAGATAATTATGTTGCTTTTTACTCCGGCCTTTTCTTCAAAAGAGTTTATTGATAGGTTGAATTCGATGTCTCAGAATTCGGCAGTTCAGATACATATTTTGGACCAGAAGGAGGAATTCTCACAACTCTTGTCGTTTTAGTTGCTTTTGCCATATTGTATTATTATTTTGAAAGATACAAGAAGGAGAAAGAGATAGAAGTATGAAAGGAGTGTTAAAAGAGCATGAAGGCGAAAGAATTAGAACTACTGCATCTTGTCTTTAAATATGTAAAGCCTAAAATAAAGCTCTTTATTCTATCTTTTACTTTTTTAGTAGTGTTATCTTTGATTTCTCTTTTACCGCCTTATCTTACCAAATTTGCTTTCTATGAAGGGATAATGAATAGTTGTTTTTTTGGTTTAGTTCAAAGAGAAAAAACAACCGGACGCTGGATGAGCCAAAAGTAGTAGAAAGAAATGATTTAAAAAGGCAAAATGAAATCAAGTAATGTACGAAATAGATAAGAGCGGATATCCTCAAGCGAAAAGCAAAAAACAAATTTTTCATGGAGTTTATGACATTTTAGCAGGGATTATTCTACTTTTTTAATATTTTTTTACTTTATATTTTAATAATAGTAAGGCATTAGTTTTTCATGAGTTTTAAAGTAGTGTTTATATGGAATGAGAGATTGTATATTCACTCATTATATAGTTTTTATCAAAACCATTAAAAATGGCATTATAATGACACTAAATATTGTTGTGTACGTGATCATGCTTGTCGCAAATTCGTAATCTGCACCATAAACCCTTGCTATTATTGCTGAGTTTACCATGACAGGCATTGCAGACATTATTATAAAGACATCTCTCATAAGCTGAGGAATTGGTATAAATAAATCTAATATCCATACTAAGGCAGGAGTCACCAAAAATCTCCCGATAAAAACCATTAAAGCATCTTTATCAAGCTTAAATTTATCAAAACTCATTTCGTAAATAGTTATACCAACATAAAATATTGAAAGGGGTGTTGTAAGTCCTCCTATCATTTTGAAGCTGTCAAAAATAAGTTTTGGAAGTTTAATATTGGCAAAAACCAAGATTACACCTATGATAAAACCAATAAGAGGGGGATTAAATATTCTTTTTAACGTATCTAAAGTTAATATTTTTTGATCTTTGCCTTTTGTGTCACGAACAATGCCATACACACCCAAAGTCCACCAAATTGTAGTATTTGCCATGTAGTACAAAAGAGTATAAGGTGTCGCAATTTCCCCAAAAAGAGCTTGAGACATTGGAAGCCCCACAAATATTGAATTTGATAGTGAAAATATTGCTGTAAATACTCCCTTTCTTCCTCTTTTGACTTTAAAAATTTCAGCCAGTATATATGCAATCAAGTAGGATAAAAGTATTGACAAAAAAGGTATCAAAAGTCCTCTTCCTGGGCGCTCTAATTGCTTTTTTGAGAAAGTTGATGTTATGTTTACTATCATAGAAAGTGGCAAAGAGATATTGACGACAAGTTTAGCAAATAAATCTGATATTGAACTATCAAACCATCCTGCTTTTGCAAGATAATAGCCAAGAGCTAACATGAATACAATTGTAAGTACTCCTTGAACCGATGATAAAAAAGTCTGCATTAAACTGCCTCCCTGATGTGAAAGTTTAACTTTGTATTTACTTTTAAGAGTAACACAAAAAAGAAAAATTTCAAATAGGTTAAGAAAGGAGTAAAAATATCATGTATGAAAATTATGATGTAAAACAGGAAATGAAAAAAGATTGGTGGTTAATTGGAATTATACTATTGATATGGATTTTTACCTTTGTTGTTTTTGGGCGTTTGCCGGATAAAATTCCAATGCATTGGAATATTTCTGGCCAAGTAGATAGTTTTGGACCAAAGCAGGATGTGTTTATTTTACCTTCAATCATTACCGGAGTATATTTTTTGATGGTATTTGTTCCTCTGATTGACCCTAAAAAAGCTAATTATGGTAAGTTTGCCGGGGCATATAGGGTGATAAGGGCTGTTTTAATAATTATTTTATCTGCAGTGTACCTTGCCGCTACCTTTTCTGCATTGGGATATAAGGTGAACATAGATAGGCTTGGGAATGCTATTATTCCTGTGATGTTGATTGTGTTTGGAAGCTATATGGGTAAAATTCAACACAATTATTTTGTTGGCATAAGGACGCCCTGGACTCTGGCGGATGAAGAGGTGTGGAATAAGACACACCAGATGGGCGGAAAAGTATGGCTTATTGCAGGTATTGTCGGAGTATTTGCTTTATTATTCACCGGCACATGGGTGGGTATTTTGATGTTTGTTCTTCTTGTTGCTGCCGTTATAGTGCCAGTTGTGTATTCTTATGTGATTTTTAGGAATAAATAAAAACAATAAAGAGAATGAGGTTTTTAATCGAATAAGCGAAAAACGCTTCAAAGTTCAAGATTTTGGATATAAGGATTTAAATATTTATAATTGAGATCTGCAAAATAGCTATTAGTTTTTTATTTCCAATGCGTGCATTTCAATTTTCACCAGCTTTTTTTACATAGGACAAAAAGCCAAAAAAGGCAAATTAAACAGGATAACAAAAAGGATAATGCCACATTTCCTTGACGAGTAAAGCTGATAAGGCTGTAAGGATTAAAATTAAATGCGTTAATATCAGTTGAGCCAATACCCCTTTGAAGGTTTCCTAGCAAAATTTCTGATTTTATCATAAAAGTATTTTTTAATTCAACAAAAGAATAAGCAGGAATTTGAGAGGTTTTGTAGAAATAATAAACTTGTAAGGGTTGTTCATAAAATAAAAGGAAAGGTTTAATAAAACTATATGGGAAGGGGTAGAAAATGGATTATAAGAATTTGCTGAAGAAATTATGCGAAAGCCATGGAGTTTCTGGACATGAAAGAGGTATCTATGACTTAGTAAAAGAAGAGTTTGCTCAAATTTCCGATGAAGTCACTGAAGATAAATTTGGCAATTTATTTTTTTTAAAAAAGGGCACAAAAGGTAAGTATAAAGTAATGCTGGCAGCTCATTTAGATGAAATAGGTCTTATAGTAAAGGATATAGACGATAAAGGATTTATCAAGTTTACCACTGTAGGGGGTATAGACCAAAGGACTCTTCCTTCTCAAGAGGTAATAGTTCACGGAAAGAAGGATATATTGGGAGTTATAGGAAGCAAGCCACCGCATCTTTTATCCTTAGGGGATATGGAAAAAGCCATAAAGATTGAGGATATGTACATAGATGTAGGAATGAGCAAAAAAGAAGTAGAGGAATTAGTTAAAATTGGAGATGTAATAACTATAAAAAGAGAGTTTAGAGAGCTTTTAAATGATTATGTTTCAGGTAAAGCTTTGGATGACAGGGCAGGTATTGCTGTAATGGCAGTATGCCTTGAGGAGCTTAATAAACTTTATCATTATCACGATGTATACGCAGTGGCAACACTGCAGGAAGAAGTAGGGGTAAGAGGAGCTATAACTTCTGCTTACAATGTGGAGCCAGACATTGCTATTGCTATTGATGTTACACATGGTAAAGCTCGGGGACTTAGTATAGAGATAGAGCTGGGTAAAGGACCTGCAATTGGAAAAGGACCTAATATGCATCCGGCAGTATACAAAGGGCTTGTAGAAGCTGCCAAAAGTTATAACATAAATTATCAAGTGGAGCCTTTGCCGGGGCCTTCTGGAACGGATGCATGGGCGATACAAATCTCAAAAGATGGGGTTCCAACTGGGCTTGTATCAATACCTTTAAGATACATGCATACTTCAGTAGAAACAGCAAATATGAAAGATATAATAAATAGCGGCAAGCTTTTAGCTTATTACATTGCTAATCTTCCAGAGGAATTGGAGGGACATTTATGTTATTAAAAGAATTGACAGAAATAATGAGTGCTTCAGGGGATGAAAAGGAGATAAGGGAGAAGATAAAAAGCATTGTTGAACCTTATGTAGATAATGTTTATGTAGATAAAATGGGGAATTTGATAACTTGTAAAAAAGGGAAAAAAGACAAACCTAAAATAATGTTAGCTGCTCATATGGACGAAGTAGGATTGATGGTAAAATCAGTAAATGAAGATGGAACATTGAGCTTTTCACCAGTTGGCGGAGTAGACAACCGCATACTTGTTTCTAAAACAGTAAAAGTAGGTGAAAAGAAGATAAACGGCGTTATTGGTGCAAAGCCAATACACCTTCAAAAAAGAGAAGAGCAGCAAAGACCACTTGATTATGATTCTCTTTACATAGACATAGGAGCGACTTCTAAGGAAGAAGCTTTAAAACACGTTTCTCTAGGAGACTATATTTATTTTGATTCAAATTTTGAAATATTGGGAAACGACTATGTTAAAGCGAAGGCTTTGGATGACAGGATAGGATGCAATGTTTTGATAGAAGTTTTAAAAAATGAGTATGAATATCCTATTTGTGTAGCTTTCACTGTGCAAGAAGAGGTTGGCTTAAGGGGAGCTGGTGTTGCAGCTTATAATGTAGAGCCTGACTTTGCTATAGTTGTAGAAGGCACTGTTGCAGCAGATGTTTCCGATTCAGTACCCCATTTAGTTTCTACTGAACTGGGGAAAGGGCCTGCAATTTCATTAATGGACAGGACCGCTCTTTACGATAAAAAGGTGATTGACAAGATTGTAAAAATAGCAGAAGAGAATAAAGTGCCTTATCAGTTTAGGAGGATAGCCAGTGGTGGGAATGACGCAGGTAAAATTCACCTTACAAAAGGTGGCATAAAAACAATTGCTGTATCAGTCCCATGTAGGTATATTCATTCTTTTAATTCTGTAGCCTTTTTAGAAGATTTTAATAACACAGTTAAATTGGTTGATTTGATAATCAAAAATATTGAAAAGGAGGCTTTAATATGAGTTTAAATATAGAATTGATAAAAAAACTTACACAAACTTATGGACCCTCAGGAAATGAGGATAAAGTGCTTGAAATTATAAAAGCGGAAGTAAAGGATTTTTGTGATGATATAACTTATGACGCTTTGGGAAATATGATATGCAAAAAAGCTGGAAAAGGAAAAAAGATAATGGTAGCTGCTCATACGGATGAAATAGGGCTTATGGTTACACACATAGAAGATGAGGGTTTCTTAAGGTTTACTACTATAGGGGGAGTTTTTGTAGAGCAGACAATAGGAAGAAGAGTAATTTTTAAAAATGGAGTGCAAGGAGTTATAGGAGTAGAGCATTTAGAGGATAAAAAAGAGATAAAGACTGAAAAGTTGTATATAGACATTGGAGCGAAAAATAAAGAAGAGGCTCAAAAATATGTAAATATAGGTGATAGTGCCGCATTTGCCGGTGAGTTTATTGAATCAGGAGATAGGCTTATCTCAAAAGCATTTGATGATAGAATAGGCTGTTATGTGGCAATTGAGGTATTGAAAAATCTTAAGACAAAAAATGAGGTATATTTTGTTTTTACTGTTCAAGAAGAAGTTGGAACAAGAGGTGCAGCTGCAGCTGCCTATAACATACATCCAGATTTTGCTGTAGCAGTTGATGTTACATCAACTGGCGATACACCTAAAGCGAAAAAGATGGCAGTCTCTCTTGGTAAAGGGGCAGCTATAAAAGTGATGGACAGGTCAATAATAGTAAGCCCTTCTGTGAGGGAGATGATGATTGAAATAGCTCAAAAACACAACATCCCTTATCAGCTGGAAATACTTGAATTTGGTGGAACTGATGCAGGGCCTATACATTTGACAAAAGGCGGTATACCAGCTGGTGTCATATCAATTCCGACAAGGTACGTCCACAGCGTATCAGAAATGGTAGATAAAAATGACGTTGAGGCAAGCATTGAACTTTTGAAAAAAGTTCTTGAGAAATGATTGGTAAAAATATACAGACAAGGTGATGGTTCTTTTCTATAAGACAAGAGAACCCTCCTTTTGTTTGCTTGTAAAAGCTAGCAGGGAAGATAATAGAAAGCATAAAAGGGCAGAGGATTCTGCCCTTTTATGCTTGTATGCCAAATACATATTGTACCAAAGTGCCGAAAAGATATGATAAAGCTGCTGCGCCAAGACCTGTTACTACCATTTCTAAGACCTTTCCTTTGACAGACAGACTTTCTGAAGCGACAGATACTACAACTCCTACTATAGAAAGTGCTATTGCTGCAAAAATCACTGAAAATAAAAGTGCTACTAAAGACGATGAGGTGATTATAAAATAAGGTAAAACAGGGAATAGGAGTCCTACAAGGTATGCAATGCCGGTATATAGAGCAGATTTTATTTCGTTTTCAGAAATTTCTTCAGTTAAGAGGTTTGTCATGGCATCTTCATTGTTACTGAGTTTTTCTACGATTTCTGTTCCGACATCTTCGGGTATACCAGATTCTGACAGTTTATTTAAAAATTCTTCTTTTGCCCTGTCTTTTGAGACTTTAAATAAAAGCTCCATTTTCCTTTTTATTCCTTCATTTACTTGTCTTTGAGACCGTACAGAGGTGTATGCACCTATTGCCATAGAAAGAGCACCAGCTACTCCTACTACTAAACCTGCGGTTCCAACGGTGATGGGGCTTTTTGGATAAATAGCTGAAAGTCCTGTTACAGTTCCTAAGATTTCCACAAGGCCATCGTTCATTCCAAGTATGAAATCTCTTATGTTTTCTATGTTGAATTTATCTTTTTGTCTGCTAAACATTTTTTCATGTTCAAGCTCATCTTCTATGATTTTTGAGAGAATTAATTTTTCTTTTTCTGTAAGAGAGGCTTCGTGAAAATAGCGGTAATAGGATTCGGTACTTGTTGTTTCATTCATTTCAAGTATTGTGACGAATAATTTGCTTCCTAATAAAGTTCTCAAC
>Ga0208430_10171_pt1 | contig 14535 bp, 10 predicted proteins | sample Wag42014_10_12_FD_187329 | JGI IMG/M metagenome (GOLD analysis project Ga0208430, IMG submission 187329) | Deep subsurface shale carbon reservoir microbial communities from Ohio, USA - Utica-2 Time Series 2014_10_12 (SPAdes) (version 2) ...
TCAGGCCGGCGGTTATCGCCCTTATCGTCCAGGCGGCTTATTCCGTGGGAAAGAGCTCTTTTACCGGCATTAAAGATATGCTGGTGGCGGCGGTGGTCTTTGTTGGGCTGTACCTGTTGAAAATAAACCCGCTCATAATAATAGTTATGGCTGCGATTTTAGGTATTGTCATCTACTAACACCTCACAACCCGAATTAATTCGGGTTGAATTTGTTTTATTTACCATATATTATATGAGTAAAGAATAAATAAAACTGTATATGGTAAAAACTCCTTAACACTTTAGAGTGCTATCTGATTAGGAGGTTTTATTGCAATAGTTTTGTAAGAATATTATAATTTGTTTAGATGTAAAAAAAATATTAGAAGGGGGAAATTTTGTTGAGTACGCAATTGTTAGAAAGAAAAGACGTAGATGTAAGGTTGACGTGGGATTTGTCGGGAATTTTTAAAACGGAAAAGGAATATGAGGAGGCAGTAGAGGAGGCTCAAAAACTCGCAAAAGAGTTGGAAGAAGAGTTTAAAGGAAAGCTTGATGCTCCTCAAATGATTAACAACTGCTTGGATAAGCTAAAAAAGTTAGCTCAACTAATGATTCTTGCAGGTTCTTATGCACATCTTGCTGTTTCAGTTGACCAGACTAATACAGAAAATTTACAAAGACGGACAATACTTTCAAACATAGCCTCTGATATTGAAAGCAGGATAAGTTTTATAGAATCAGAAATTATAGAATTAGATGAAGAAATAATAAATCAAGCTATAGAAGAATCAAAGGAGAATGCCAATTACCTCAGAAAAATAATCAGAAAGAAAAAACATGCTCTTCTTCCAGAAGTAGAAAAAACTTTATCTGCTCTTTCGAGTGTTTTAGAAGCACCTTATCATATCTACAATATGGCAAAATTAGCGGATATGGATTTTGGCACCTTTACAGTTGACGGAAAAGATTATCCCTTAAGTTTTGCACTATTTGAAGGTAAATGGGAGTATGAAAACGATACAAAAGTTAGGAGAGCGGCTTTTGAGGCTTTTTCTAAAAAATTAAGAGAATATCAGCATACTATAGCTGCGGTTTACCAGACACAAGTGCAAAAGGAGAAGACAATAGCGACTTTGAGAAAATTTGATTCTGTAATTGACAGCCTTTTATTTCATCAAGAAGTAGATAGGGAATTATATGATAGGCAGATTGATTTGATAATGGAACATTTGGCACCTCATATGAGAAAGTTTGCAAAACTTTTGCAGAAAATACACGGATTAGAGGAAATGACTTTTGCAGATTTAAAATTAGAGGTAGACCCTGAGTTTGAACCGGAAATAACGATTGAAGAGGCGAAAAAGTACATAGAAGAAGGACTATCGGTTTTTGGAGAAGATTATAGAGAAATGGTAAGAAGGGCCTTCGAGGAAAGGTGGATAGATTTTCCTCAAAACAAAGGCAAATCTACAGGGGCCTTTTGTTCTACTCCCTATGGAGCTCATCCTTTTATATTGATTAATTGGACTGATAGAATGAGAGAAGTATTTGTACTGTCTCACGAATTAGGGCATGCAGGGCATTTTTATTTAGCTCATCAGTACCAAAATATATTTGATTCAAGGCCTTCTCTCTATTTCATAGAAGCCCCTTCTACTATGAACGAATTGCTTATGGCTAATTATCTAATGAAAAATACACAAGATAAAAGGATGAGAAGATGGGTGCTTTTTACTTTGATATCTCGTACCTATTACCATAATTTTGTAACTCACTTATTAGAAGCAGCCTATCAGAGAGAGGTATACAGAATAATCGACAAAGGTGGCTCTGTTCAAGCTCCTACTTTAAATAAAATAAAAAGAGAGGTATTAGAAAAATTCTGGGGAGACGCAGTAAAAATTAATGAAGGAGCAGAGCTTACTTGGATGAGACAGCCTCATTATTACATGGGTTTGTATCCTTACACTTACAGCGCAGGGCTTACTATAGCCACTCAAGTAAATAAGAGATTTTTGCAGGAAGGGCAAAAGGCATTGGAGGACTGGAAAGAGGTATTAAAAGCAGGTGGAACTAAGACACCAGTTGAACTGGCTAAAATGGCGGGTGTAGACATAACTACAGAAAAGCCATTATTGGATACAATTGAGTATATTGGCAGTGTAATAGATGAAATAATTGAATTAACAGAGGAGTTAGGAAAGTAGCCGATTAAGATTAATAAAATTTATGCTGTAATCCATCTCAATTCCTCCTCATAAGTTATTACTTACAACTACTTATTCTTGATAGTTAAAATAAAAGGGTAGGGGAACCTGCCACAGCAGTAGTGGGGTTGGACACCCCAGTTGCGTATGATGGGAATTTCAACATGGTTTTATCGGGACCACTAAGCTTGCCAATTTATTGGCGATATAGTTCACAATTTTAAAGAGTTTGAAAAAATATAAGGTATGAGAGTATAATAAAGATGTGGACATGAGTACATAAAAGGAGGGAAACCATGGCAAAACGATATGTAATTGTGGGCGGCGATGCTGCTGGAATGAGTGCTGCCTCACAAATTAGAAGACAAGACCCGGAAGGGGAAATCATTGTTTTTGAAAAAGAAGGAGTTATTTCCTATGCCCAATGTGGACTTCCTTATTTTGTAGGGGGAGTAGTAGCTGAGAAAAAGAAGCTTATCGCTCGTACTGCTGAGGATTTTCATTCTCGCTACAATATTGATGTGCGGTTGTATCATGAGGTTTTGCAGTTTAAGCCACAAGACAAACAAGTTCGTGTATATCGTAGGCAAGAAAAAGAAGAGATTATAGTTCCCTATGATGTTCTCCTTATTGGGACCGGAAGTGCAGCAATTGTTCCACCTTGGGAAGGGCGCGATTTGCCTGGAGTTTTCACATTGAAAACTATGGGAGATGCAGAAAAGCTTTTAGCTTGGCTTGAAGAGCATACTCCTACAAAAGCAGTAGTCATTGGTGGAGGATATATTGGTTTAGAAACAGCTGAAGCATTACATACAAGGGGATTTAAAGTTACAGTTTTGGATTTAGCTCCTCAGCTTATTCCGACTTTTGATGCTCCTATTGCTGAAATTGTACAGGATGCTCTTAAGCGACACGGCGTGGAAGTGTACTTAAATGAAGAAGTTGTAGGTTTAGAAGGGGATGAAAAGGGAGTACGGGCAGTTGTGACAAAAAATGGTTCTTTCCCAGCCGATTTAGTCATTATTTCTATAGGAGTTCGCCCAGTTAGTGAGCTTGCCAGAGAAGCTGGTATAGAGTTAGGCCCTCGAAATGCGATTCTTGTAAATGAACGCCTACAAACAAATATTCCAGATATTTTTGCCGCAGGGGATTGCGCTACTCATTTTCATCGCATAAAAAATGCGCCAGATTATGTGCCATTAGGTACTACGGCTAATAAGCAAGGGCGTATTGCCGGTGTGAACATGGCGGGTGGATATGCAAGATTTGCAGGCATTGTCGGTACGGCTATTGTAAAAGTTTTTGATCGCACAATAGCTAGAAGTGGTTTAAGTGAAAAGGAATGCGATGCTTTAGGTGTGCCATATCAGACTGTTTCTATTAAAGCACGACCTATAAGCCATTATTATCCTTGGGAAGATGAAGTTTTGACTCTTCGCCTTCACTTCCATAGAGATAATCGCAAGCTTTTGGGAGGTCAGATTGCAGGGGGTGGCGGTGTAGACAAAAGAATTGATGTTCTTGCTACAGCTCTTTTCCACGGTATGACTATTGATGACCTTCAAGCTTTGGACCTTGCCTATGCACCTCCATATAACTCAGTGTGGGATCCTCTCCAGCAAGCTGCAACAGTAGCACAAAGAGGGAAAGAATGATAGCACCAAGGCCTTACAATAAACGGTAAGGCCTTTTTATTATATCATATTATTTTCACTAAAAAAGTGATTAGACGTCTGACAAATAACAAAAAATTGTGATATAATATAAAATTGGTTAAAGTAAATAATAAAAATACCGATAAAAATAAAGTGAGGTGTTAATGTGAAAGAAACATTGTTAGCATTAGTTACTGGAATGATTGTAGGGTTAATTTTTTCATCTTTGAAATTGCCACTTCCTGCTCCAAATGTATTACCAGGAATAGCTGGCATTATAGGAATTTACCTTGGAGGAGTATTGTTTGAATACATCCTTAAATTGATTGGTAGGTGAGGTGTAAAGTAGCAGGGTGGTGGGGTGAAAATATAATCTATAAAGGGGGGAACACATATGAGAAGCATATTTTGGCGGCTTGTTATTTCATTTCTTATAGTAGCGACCATACCGGTGGGGGCTATTTATTATTTTGCGGTTGACGATAAAGTTATGCATGTCTTTGTTACAGTAGCAAGTGTTAGTTTTGCTTTGTCATTAATTTTATCAGTAATTATTTCATTAAATATTACAAGACCTATTAAAAAATTAATTGAAGAACTTAAAAAAGCACAAGAAGGAGATTTTACAGCTAAGGTAGATTTAATGAGAAAAGATGAGATTGGTACATTACTAACGACTTTTAATAGGACGATGGAAAATGTAAGAGCAATTTTACAAGACGTCTCTACTTTTGCTCAAAGCACTAAAGATACAGCAAATACTCTTTTTAAGTCTATTGAACAAGGGAATATGACTTTTGAACAAATTTCTAAGGCAGTGGAAGAGATTGCAAATGGAGCTTCTGAACAAGCAAAAGATACTTCTAATGCAGCCGATATGGTGCAGAATATTGGGAATAGTATTGATAATTCCGCTAAATTTTTCAAAGCCGTAGAAGAGTCTACTATAAATGCTGATAAGCTTAGTCAAAATGGCATGCACACAGTAAATTCTTTGAAAGAAAAAACTGATGTTACAAAAGAGTCAATTGATGAAGTTGTTAGTGCGATAAATGAATTGCAAGCAAATTCTCACCATATTGAAAAGATTATAGAAGTGATAACGGGAATTGCAGACCAGACCAATTTGCTTGCCTTAAATGCTGCTATTGAGGCAGCAAGAGCTGGTGAGGCAGGTCGTGGGTTTGCAGTTGTTGCAGAAGAAGTTCGAAATTTAGCAGAACAATCAAGACAAGCTGCAAGTGAAATAGCCAAGATTATAAGTGAAATAGAGCAAAAGACAGACAAGACAGTTGAAAAAGCAAATTTGGTAAAGGAAATTGCGGAGGACCAAGCACATCATGTGGAAACTACATATGCTGCTTTTAATGAGATCAAGAGTTCAATAGATACTATTACGGAAAATATACATATGTTAAATAATGCGATGATGGAACTTTCAGGGTATAAAGATGAAATAATAGGATCTATAGCAAATATTACAGCAGTGTCAGAAGAGACTGCTGCGTCCACTGAAGAAGTTGCCGCATCTACAGAAGAGCACATGAAGTTTATAAATGAGATAAAGGAAAGTTCGGAAAATCTATTAAAGTCAGTTACTGCTCTTGAAAATATATTGTCAAAATTTGTTGTCTCATTATAAAAATGAAATTAAGACAGAGCTAAAAAAGCCTGTCTTTTTATTTTTTTATTGTTTACAAAATATATAAAAATTTTTGTGGACAAAGGCGAACTTTTAATATAATTTTAAAAATAAAATTCGCATTTTAATTGATTTGTGCTTTTTTTTCTGGTAATATATATTACGGGCTTTTGTTTTTCACATACTAAGTAAAAGGGGTTATCTTTATGAGAGTGTACGACGTCATTATCATTGGAGGAGGTCCTGCGGGACTTTTCACTGCCTTAGAACTAATCGATAAAAAAGATGGATTAAATATATTGCTGTTAGAAAAAGGGAAAGATATACAAAAAAGAATTTGCCCTATTAATGTCTATGGCTCAAAGTGTGCTAATTGTAAACCCTGCGCTATTACTTCTGGAATAGGGGGCGCAGGGGCATTTAGTGATGGGAAACTGACTTTGACATCAGAGTTTGGTGGGGTTTTAGATGAATACATGTCTAAGTCGCAGCTTAACGACCTTATAAATTATGTCGACAGGATATACGTAAAATTTGGAGGGACAACAGAAGTTCACGGTACAGATAGAGAAAAAATCAGAGAAATAGAAAAAAGAGCTCAAGCTGCAGATTTAAAATTGATTCCTGCAGTGATAAAACATTTAGGTACAGAAAAATGCTTTGACATTATAAAAAACATGAGAGATTATATTGGGCAAAAGGTGGAGATTAAAACAGAGACACCTGTTGCTGAGATAATTGTAGAAAATGGCAAGGCAAAAGGGGTAGTTACAGAAAAAGGAGAAAAATATTACGGGGAATATATAGTTGTTGTACCTGGAAGAGAAGGTGCTGAATGGTTCAAAAGAGAAGCTGACAGAATCGGATTGGAAACAAAAAATAACGCTGTTGATATAGGAGTGAGAGTAGAAATTCCTGCTGTTGTCATGGAAGATATAACAAAGGAAATATACGAATCGAAATTTATATATTATTCTAAGTCTTTTGATGACAGGGTAAGGACTTTTTGTATGAATCCTTATGGTAAAGTTGTGATAGAAAATAATAATGGAATTAAAACAGTAAATGGACATAGCTACAAAGATATAAAAACAGACAATACAAATTTTGCAATACTTGTTAGCAAAGAATTTACCCATCCTTTTAATAGACCCATAGAATATGGTCGTTATATAGCAGAACTTGCCAATATGTTAGGAGATGGAGTGATTGTGCAAAGATTAGGGGACTTACTAGCGGGAAGGCGTTCTACTCCAGAAAGGATTAAGAGAGGCCTTGTGGAACCAACTTTAAAAGATGCAACGCCAGGAGATTTAAGCTTGGTGTTACCTTATAGATTTTTGCAGTCAATTATTGAGATGTTGCAAGCTTTGGACAAAGTATCTCCAGGGGTATATTCTAAACATACACTTTTATACGGTGTTGAGGTAAAGTTTTATTCCTCACGAGTAAAGCTTACTGACAAATTTGAAACGCAAATTCAAAATCTATTTGCGGCGGGAGATGGAGCAGGCATTACACGGGGACTGGCACAAGCCTCTGTATCTGGCGTTGTAGTTGCAAGAGAAATATTGGAAAGAGTTAAATAAGGAAGGAGAATAATTATGTCAACATTAGTTATAGTTGGTACCCAATGGGGAGATGAAGGGAAAGGGAAAATTACTGATTATCTTGCGGAAAAGGCAGATGTAGTCGTAAGATACCAAGGAGGGAACAACGCAGGGCATACTGTTGAAAAAGAAGGTGTCCAGTATAAACTTCATTTAATTCCTTCTGGAATATTGTACTCCGAAAAAATTTGCATAATAGGTAATGGGGTAGTGGTTGACCCTGCTTCTTTGATTGAGGAAATAGAAAATTTACAAAAACAGGGAATTAGCGTGGATAATTTAAAGATAAGCGATAGAGCCCATATCGTTTTTCCTTATCACATAAAGCAAGATGAACTTGAAGAGATTTCAAAAGGGAAAAACGACTTAGGGACAACAAAAAGAGGAATTGGTCCTTGTTACATGGATAAGTCAGAAAGAATAGGGATAAGGGTTTGTGACCTTCTAAAACCCAAAGTTTTTGAAGAAAAACTTAGAAGAAATGTGGAAAAGAAAAACAAACTTTTTAAGGAGCTATATGGAGCAGAAGGATTTGACTTTGAAGAAATGTACCAAAAATACTTGGAGTATGCTGAAAAAATAAAACCCTTTGTTACTGATACAACAGTGCTTTTATACGATTTAATTAAAAGTGGCAAAAAAGTTTTATTTGAAGGAGCACAGGGGACACTTCTTGATTTAGATTTGGGTACCTATCCTTATGTTACTGCTTCCCATCCTATAGCAGGCGGTGTTACAGTGGGGGCTGGCATAGGACCCACGATGATTGATGAAGTTATGGGAGTTGTGAAGGCGTATACTACGAGGGTTGGAAAAGGCCCATTTCCTACAGAGCTTTTTGATGAAAATGGTGAATTTTTAAGAGAAAAAGGCCATGAATACGGTACTACAACGGGAAGAGCCAGAAGATGTGGCTGGCTAGATGCTGTGATTCTTAAATACTCTGTAAGAGTATCCGGCATAACACATTTTGCTTTGACAAAACTTGATACCCTGACAGGGCTTAAAAAAATAAAAATTTGTACAGGATATAAATTTAATGGCAGAATAATAACAGATTTTCCCGCAAGTCTTGAGGATTTGGCTCAATGTGAACCTGTATATGAAGAATTTGACGGGTGGGAAGAAGATATACAAGGAGCAAAAACTTTTGACGACTTACCTTATAATGCTCAAAAATATATAAGAAGAATTGAAGAATTGATAGGCATTAAAGCAGCAATAATATCTGTAGGACCAGAAAGAAATCAGACTATTGTTTTAAGGGATTTTTGATGAAGTTTCATCAAAATCCCTTTTTGTTTGTTGACTGTAACAACCTTAAATGGTATATTTTAAATATAAAGGTTTAACTAAAAGGGGGATTGCAAATTGTTTGAGTTTAAAAAGCCTACTGCTAAGGAATATTTGGGGGCATACATAATTCAAGCTTTTGAGGTTTCGCCCGACGATTCTAAGCTTGTAATGAGTGCCAATTTAAACGGTGCTTTTAATTTGTGGGCTATTGACCTTGAAACTTCCTATTATCCGTATCCATTAACGAGCATCGGGCAAAGCACTTCCTTTATTAAATTTGACCCAAAAGGGAGATATATACTTGCGGGATTTGATAAAGATGGGGATGAAAACTACAAAATATACGCATTGCCTTTAATAGGGGGAGAACTTACGCCTTTGTTTGAGGAATCTAAAGATCAGGACAAATACTATTTTTCACATTTAAATGAAAAAGGAAAACTTTTGTATTACGTTTCAAGCAAGGAAAATCCTACTTATTTGAATGGATATGTATACGATATTGAAAAAAAGCAAGAAAGAAGATTGTACGAAGGATCAGAAGGGGCTACATACCTTGCTGCAGTGTCTGACGACGACACCCGATTTGTGATAATAAAAGGTTTTGCCAACACCTATGCTGTAGCAATGGTGATGACTGAGACAGAAACTTTGCCACTTGTTCCTGATCCACAAAAAATTCACATAACCAGAAGTCCTCTTTTTGTAGACAAGGACACAATATATTTTTTGACAGACTATGAGTCTGATTTTACATATCTTGCGATGTTTTCAATAAAAGACAAAGCTTTTCGCAAAATTTTAGAAATACCCGATGTCTCTTTTGTGGAAGCAAAGTTTCACAGAGAAAGTAGCAGTATCATACTTCAAGCAGAAAAAGGTGTTGAAGACCTTTTGTATCGCTTTTATTTAGATGACCAAAGGTTAGAAAAAATACCCTTGCCAGTTTCGGTAATAGACCAATTGGAGGTTTCTAAAAAAGGCACGATATACGTATTAGGCCGAAGTGCCACAACCATTCACAACATATACAGACTGGTAGAAGGTAGAGAGTGGGAACCTATTACCCAAAATAGGTTGCCCGGTATCCCAAAAGAATTATTGGTGGAGCCAGAAGTTTTAGAATATACAAGTTTTGATGGCAAAAGGATACAGGCATTGTTTTTTAAACCTCTAGCTGATATAGACAATGGATACACAGTTCTTTGGCCACATGGTGGACCGCAAGCTGCTGAAAGAAAGTTTTTCCGCCCATTTTTCCAACTCTTATTAGCTTATGGGTATCGCATATTTGCTCCAAATTTCAGAGGGAGCACAGGATATGGTAAAACCTTTACTCAACTAGTAGAAAGAAATTGGGGAGAAGGGCCACGAAAGGATATAATTGCAGGGATAGATTGGCTTATTGAGACAGGGAAAATTGACAAAGATAAAATATTTGTAGTTGGGGGAAGTTATGGAGGGTATATGACCCTTCTGTTACACGGAAGGCATGCAGACAAATTTAAAGCCTTTGTTGACATTTTTGGAGTCAGCAATTTAATTACCTTCGCAGAATCTGTGCCACCCCATTGGAAGCCTATGATGGAAAGATGGTTGGGAGACCCTGTAAAAGACAAAGAACGTTTAATTAAAGATTCCCCCATCACTTATTTAGAAAACATGACAAAACCTATGTTAGTGGTGCAGGGGGCTAATGACCCTCGTGTAGTGAAAGCAGAGTCAGACCAAATTGTAGAAGCTTTAAGGTCAAAGGGTAGGGATGTAGAGTACATTGTACTACCAGATGAAGGCCATGGCTTTTCCAAAAAAGCTAATGAAATAAAGGTGTACACAGCTATTTTGGATTTTCTCGATCGCCATAAGTAAAGGGCAAAAAAATTTTTTAAAAAGCTTGACATATACTGTTGCTCTAAGTATAATATATAAATGTCAGGACAATTGGATAGCTAATAAAGGTGCTGGCGTAGCTCAATAGGCAGAGCAGCTGACTTGTAATCAGCAGGTTGAAGGTTCAAGTCCTTTCGCCAGCTCCATTTTTTTGTCAAAAGTCAAGGTTTTTAAGTACCTTGCTTTTTTATTTTAGTGTTGGTGACAACAAAATGACAACATCTGATCTTTTCGATCTGTGAAGAGCTTATTTGGTTTTTCAGCTGCTTCTCTTTGTATTTGATTTAGTATCATTTTCGGTGTTTTGGTATCTGGTGCTTCAAATATAGCTCTTACCTTCCATGTATTTTATCTTGACACTATCGGTTTGATGCTTAATAATACTAAAGGTAAATCAATTGTGGTAAGTCTTGTCACCCATAGGCACTAAAATAATTGATAGTACCAATGCTAGTGATAGGAACAGACTAAGTATTCGCTTGTTTCTAAAATTCATTCGATGGAGTAGTAACCGATGGCCTTAAACCTTAACTGGAAATTTTATATACAATGATATTATACGAGAGGTGATAATAATGCCTAAAAAAAATGAAATTTGTGTTATAGATAGATTTGAAGGAGATTGGGCGGTCATAGAATGGAAAGATAAGATTTTTAATTTCCCTCGGGAATTACTTCCTAAGGAGGTAAATGAAGGAGACGTACTGATATTTAATGTGGATGTAGATAAAAGCGAAACAGAAAAGCGCAAAAAGGCTATTGAAGATTTGGCGAAGGACCTATTTAAAGATGAATAAAGATGGATAAATGTTAAAAAGGTGCATAATTTGAAGGAGAGGTTTTAGCTATGTACAAGAAGAGATTACTGTTGCCCTTTATATTAATACTATTTGCATTTATATTGACAAATTATACAATATTTGACAATACCCTTACTCATGAAGTTCAACAGGTTTTACAGGATGAAGGAATAAAAAAACAGCACGAAGCAGTTAAAAAATCCGCAACAGACAGTTTAACAGTAAATTATATAGACGTAGGACAAGGAGACAGTATATTTATACAAACTCCATCAGGCAAGACGATGTTAATAGATGCAGGAACACCTGAAATGGGTAGCAAAGTTATAAAGTACATAAAAAGCCAGGGAATTAATAAAATTGACGTACTTATAGGTACCCATCCTCATAATGACCACATAGGAGGTATAGTGGAGATTATAAAAACCTTCAAAATAGGAAAGTTTTATATGCCTAAAGTAACCACTACAACGAGGACATTTGAAGAAGTTCTAAAGGCAGCAAAATCAAAAGGACTTTCGATAAACGTTGCAAAAACAGGAGTAGTAATTGACCTTGGAGATGGTATAATTGCAAAAATGCTTGCGCCAAATAGTTCCCATTACGAGGACTTAAATAATTATAGTGCGGTAATAAAAATTACGTATGGTAATACATCTTTTTTGTTTACAGGAGATGCTAGTGAACAATCTGAAAAGGAAATGCTAAGTAAAGGATATAATTTAAAAGCCGACGTCTTAAAAATTGGACATCATGGCAGTTCTTCATCTTCTACTTGGGCATTTTTAAAGGCAGTACATCCTAAATATGCTGTTATATCTTGCGGTAAATACAATGACTATGGTCATCCCCACAAAGAAACAATGAAAAAGCTTAGGTCATTAGGAATAATAGTATATAGAACAGATGAATGTGGGACTGTAATTGCAGTAAGTGATGGCAAAACTATAAATTTTAATGTAGAACCAGGTGATAATTTGTCGGGAAGTGAGATTAAAAGATAATTTACTTTAATACTTTGCATTTATAAAGTGATATGATATAATAAAAGCATTGAAATCAGTTGAAATAAATTTTTAGGAGGATTATTATGGCTACAGTAAAACCCTTTAAGGCAATAAGGCCTGTACCAGGATTGGCAGATAAAATAGCGTCCTTGCCTTATGACGTCGTAAATACCGAAGAAGCGAGGAATTTGGCGAAAGATAATCCTTATTCATTTCTTCATGTGGATAGAGCAGAAATAGATTTAGCTCCATCTATAAATCCTTACGATGAAATAGTTTATGAAAAAGCGAGAGAAAATTTTGACAGAATGCTTAAAAAAGGACTGTTAATAAAAGATAATGAGGAGAACTGTTACATCTATAGAGAAATAATGAACGGCAGGAGTCAAGTGGGATTGGTAGCGACTGTTTCGATTGATGAGTATTTAGAAGGAATAATTAAAAAGCATGAGCTTACTCTGCCGGAGAAAGAACAGGATAGAATAAATCACATGGATTACTGTGATGCTCACACAAGTCCAGTTTTTTTAACGTACAAAGCCAATCAAGAGCTTAAAAAGTTGTTAAATAGCTGGATGGAGAGCAAAAATCCTATATATGATTTTACATCAGAGGATGAAATAAGACATACAGTATGGATTATAGATGACAAATCCTTAATAAATAAAATTACTTCTGTTTTTAAGGTAATAGACTATCTTTACATTGCAGATGGACATCATCGGGCTGCTGCTTCTGTAAAAGTAGGCTTAAAGAGGCGAGAACAAAATCCTGATTATAAAGGAGATGAGGAGTTTAACTATTTTTTAGCAGTGTTAGTGCCCCATGATGAAGCTTATATCATGCCTTATAATAGGGTGGTAAAAGATTTAAACGGCTATTCTGAAAGTGAATTTATTGAGAAGATAAAAGAGAAATTTGAAGTAGAGAAATGTAATGAAGGCCAGCCTTTCAATCCTTCGCAAAAGCACACTTTTGGCATGTATCTATCAGGGAAGTGGTACAAACTTACTGCCAAAGAAGGTACTTTTAACCCATCGGATCCGATAGAAAGTTTGGATGTGTCCATCTTACAAAAAAATCTGTTAGATCCTATTTTGGGGATAAAAGATCCGAGAACTGATAAAAGGATTGATTTTGTAGGAGGAATTAGAGGCTTAGAAGAATTAGAAAGAAGAGTTAAGGAAGACATGAAAGTGGCTTTTTCTATGCATCCGACAACAGTTGAAGATTTAATTGCTGTTGCCGATGCGAGAATGATAATGCCTCCTAAGTCTACCTGGTTTGAGCCTAAACTAAGAAGCGGATTATTTATTCATGAATTGAGATAAAAGCACCTTTTCTTTTTTAAGGTGCTTTTTATTTTTTAAGTGAAAAAGTTCTATTATTTAAAAATTTGTACTAATATATATTGAAGGATAATTTAGGGGAGCTGGTTATATGAAAATAAAACAAAAAGCACTACTAGGTTTAGTTATAATTGTAATTATCGGCTTAGTGCTTTATCTTTTGCCTGAAGAGACTCAACTTACATCTTACACAATTGAAGCAAAATATGATGACCAAAATAAAATAATTTACGCTACTCAAACAGTAAAATACATAAATACCAATGATATCCCCTTAAAAGAAATATACTTTCATCTATATCCAAATGCTTTCAAGACACAAGAGAATTTGCCTTTTACGAAGGAAGAACTCCCTTTTGCCTATCCTAATGGTTTTCAGCCGGGATTTATAGAGATTGAAAAAGTTACTTTTGATAAAGACATTCCAGCTACTTACGAATTGGAAGAACCTAATGAGGAAATTTTAAAAATAAATTTGCCTAAAGAATTAAAAAAAGGAGAAACAATAGAAATCAATATGACCTACAAAGTACAAATTCCACCTTGTAGAAGTAGATTTGGCTATGGGAACAATACTGTACAGATAGGAAATTGGTATCCTATACTCTCTGTATATGATAAAAATGGCTGGAATAATGACCCCTACTACATTTTTGGAGATCCTTTTTATAGTGATATAGCAAATTACAAAGTGAAATTGTCAGTACCTAAAAAAATGATAGTTGCCTCTACTGGAGAGATAAAACAAGAGAAAAACTATGGAGATTCCAAAGAATTAGTTATTGAAGCACAAAAAGTAAGAGATTTTGCTATGGTTTTAAGCACGAAATTTAAGATAGCAGAGCAGCAGGTAGATGGCATAAAAGTTAAATCCTATTATTTTACAGAAGGGTATGGGGATAAAGCTCTTAAATTTGCTGTAGATGCAATTAAGTTTTACAATGATTATATTGGCAAGTATCCTTATAAACAATATTCTGTTGTACAGACTGATTTTTACATGGGAGGCATGGAATATCCTAATCTTGTAATGATATCAAAGGATTTGTATACAAAAGCTAATTTGTTTCATTTAGAATATGTAATTGCTCACGA
>Ga0208430_10175_pt1 | contig 14458 bp, 10 predicted proteins | sample Wag42014_10_12_FD_187329 | JGI IMG/M metagenome (GOLD analysis project Ga0208430, IMG submission 187329) | Deep subsurface shale carbon reservoir microbial communities from Ohio, USA - Utica-2 Time Series 2014_10_12 (SPAdes) (version 2) ...
CTTCAGCAAAAACATAGAACAAATAAACGTTTCATCATCACTTCATGGGTCTCATTACAGCGATATTTGGACATTTAATGTGACAGACACCTCACATCCTATAGAAATAACTTTCATAATACCTGATTGGGCAAACTCTAGTTCTGATTTCGATATATACCTCTCTATGACCTTACTAATACTCTTATCAAAAGTTCAGCTAGAACATAAAGGCAAGAAGCAATAACATATATTCCAACACATGGAGGAACTTATTGTCAAAGTATATTCATATTTATTACTTTAAATTCAAATGTTCAGGAATGGTATAAAAATTAAACTTCCGTATAGGTAAACAAACTTAAAGTTTTTTAGCTCTTTAAGTGGTAGTGCATTTTTTTTATCTTTAGCGTGCAATGTTAATGGGTTTTATAAAAACAATTTACTTGACTCAGATGTGTTCATGGAATTAAATAACATGTTTTTAAATGCTCCACGATGGTTAGAAAAAATTAAAGAAAATAAATTTCAACTAGAAGAACAACTAAAAATATTGGCTGAAAACCCAAACAGCAAAAATGCTCAAGAAAAGCTTTTTGAATTAATTAAAGAGATTGAAAAGAATTAAGATTTTTCTCAAAAGTCGGATGGGCATTTTTCTCAATGCCTATCCTTTTTTGTTTTTAGCACCAACTTTATTATTTTTTGTAAGAATTAATTGTGTATAAAAATGTGTATAAAAAATTATACATTTCAAAAACTTTTACACATTTTGTCCATATACAGTGAAGTGGCATAAAAATTGCTTGAGTTTTATTATAGAAAATAAATCTTGCAGAAAGGAGATGATGAATAGAAGAAAGAAACAGTTTCACTTAGCGACTAGAAGGGCTGACTTAAATTTTAAAAAATATTAAATTTTTAAGGAGGTAAGAAAAAATGAAGAGCCGACAAACATTAAAAGCTTTACTGGCTTTTGTGTTAATTGTAGCTTTAATGTCGCTAAGTGGAGTATTAGTCCAAGCTCAGCCCAACTTAACAAACTTATCTGGCGACTCTCCAACAAAAAATTACTCGCCTCAAATTCAAAAAGTTTTGATGCAAGATTCTAATAAAAACAAAATCTTTGATAACTTGGAAGCAAAGCTTACTGATAAGCCTGACAGTGCGGAATTCCCTGTCATAATAACCTTCAACAAAAACATAGATGATAACGAACTATTAAATATTTCTAAATCCATTGGAAAGTTTAATATAAAGCATAAATACAAAATTATTCCAGGAGTTGCTGCTACTTTAACTAAAGGACAAATAAACGCTTTGTCAAAATTAGATATAGTAAAGCAAATTGAGTATGACGAGCCTGTATATGCGACATTAGATACTGCAACAAAATGGTTTGGCGTTACAAAAGCGAGAAGTGACTTTGGCGTAACTGGAGACAAAGATGGTAATCCTTCCTCTTACTCCAAGAATGATATAGTAATAGCAGTTATTGATACAGGTATTGATGGATCCCATGTTGACCTTGCTGGTGGCAAAATAATAGGATGGCAAGATTTTGTAAACGGTAAAACTACCCCTTACGATGATAATGGACATGGAACTCATGTAGCAAGCATTGCGGCAGGCACTGGGACAGGGAACAGCCTTTATACAGGTGTTGCTCCTGGTGCAGCTTTGGTAGGAATAAAAGTACTCGATTCAAATGGAAGCGGAAGTATGAGCACTGTAACTGCAGGGATTGACTGGGCTGTTCAAAACAAAGACGTATATGGAATTAAAGTCATAAATTTAAGCCTCGGAACTTCTACAAGTTCTGATGGAACTGACTCTACCTCATTAGCAGTAAACAGCGCCGTAGATAGCGGAATTGTAGTAGTAGTTGCAGCTGGAAATTCAGGCCCTGCAAGGTACACCATAGGATCACCTGGTGCAGCAGAAAAAGCCATAACCGTTGCAGCAATGGCGGATGTAGGAGAACTTGGATTCAACCTTGCAAGCTTCTCCAGCCGTGGTCCCACAGCTGACGGAAGGATAAAACCTGACATTGCAGCACCCGGATACAATATAACTGCCGCAAAAGCAAACTCTATAAATGGTTATGTGACATACAGTGGCACAAGCATGGCAACACCTTTTGTAGCAGGTACAGTAGCCCTTATGCTCAATGCAAATATAAGCCTTGCACCACTTGATGTAAAAAATATAATAATGACTACTGCAAAAAGTTGGGGTCCTCCAAGCAAAAACATTGACTATGGTGTAGGAAGATTGGATGCATATGAAGCAATTAAAACAGCTGGAAATTTCACAGGAACTAATATATCTGTGCCAAACCACTATTATGCTAAAGAGTCACTTCCTGGGTCTCGTTACAGTGACATTTGGACATTTAATGTGACAGACACATCATATCCTATTGCAATAACTTTCATAATACCTGATTGGGCAAACTATAACCCTGATTTCGATATATACCTCTATGACCCAACTGGTACTCTTGTCAAAAGTTCAACTGGAACACAAAGGCAGGAGACAATAACATACATTCCAACACAAACGGGAACCTATTATATCAAAGTATATTCCTTCCGAGGCAGTGGAAATTATTACTTTGATTTAAGTGTAGGAGGCGGGTCACTCACCCTTTCAAGTAACGACATATAAAAAAATTAAAGAAGTATGGTGCCAATGGCTCCATACTTCTTTAATTTTTGAGACTTTCTACTTTATTTTCTCCTTTTTCAAGTAAAATTTTTTTGTCAAAGTAGTAGATTTCTATAGGCTCTCCTTCTAATAATGCAAACACAACATTTTCTTTGGTTAATTTGACATTTATTTTTCTCCCTTTGTATCTCACATTAAAAGAGAGCAAATTCCATTCTTTTGGCAATCTCGGCTCAAAATGCAGTTCATTTGTATAAACCCTCATTCCACCAAAACCATTCACAACTGCGCTCCATGTCCCTGCCATAGAAGCAGCGTGAATTCCGTCCTTAACATTGTCATTGTAGTCATCCAAATCCATTCTTGCAGTCATCATAAAGTATTTATAAGCCTTGTCAGTATATCCTATTTCATTGGCTAGTATGCTAAATATAGCTGGCGACAAGGAGGAGTCGTGAGTGGTAATAGGTTCATAATAATCGTAATTCTTTTTAAGTTCATCTTTAGTAAATTTTTCTCTCTGTAAAAACATCAAAAGCAACACATCAGGCTGTTTACATATTTGATATCTGTAAATATTTAGGTAATGCCAGTGCAACAAAAGTGGAAATTGGTCCTCAGGTATTTCATCCACTGTTATCCTTTCTTTATACAAAAAGCTGTCATCCTGTGGTATAATATCAAGTTCTTTTGAATAAGGAAGGTACATATTGTCAGCAGCTTTTTTCCACGCAACAATTTCTTCATCCTTTAGATTTAGTTTAGAAGCGACTTTTTGATATTTTTGAGGCACTTCTTTTTTCATTTTGTTTGCAATGTCATAGGCATATTCCAAATTCATTTTCGCCATATAATTGGTATAAGCGTTATTGTCAACTAATGCCGTATACTCATCCGGACCAGTGACACAGTTTATGCAGAATTTATTGCCCTTAAGAGGTATATACGCTCCTAAATCTTCCCAAAATCTTGCAGTTTCAAATAATATTTCACAACCGTAGTCATAAAGAAAATCCACGTCATTCGTCGCTTCTACATATCTTTTCAAAGCATAAACTATATCAGCATTTATGTGATACTGTGCCGTACCAGCTGGAAAGTAAGCAGAACATTCAGGACCATCTATCGTTCTCCAAGGATACAAAGCTCCTTTGTGACCTAATTCCTTTGCCCTGGATCTTGCTGCATCCAAAAGATTATACCTGTACATTACCAAAGCTTTTGCAATTTCAGGCTTTGTATAAAGAAAGAAAGGCATTATATAGATATCAGAATCCCAAAAATAATGGCCTTCATAACCTTCTCCAGTCAGCCCTTTTGCTGCAATATTTGTCTTTCCATCTCTTCCGACAGATTGAAGTAGATGAAATTCATTAAAGCGTATGCCTTGCTGCAGAGCTTTATCTCCTTCTATGATTACATCAGCATCTTTCCAAAAAGAATTCAAAAATTCTTCCTGCTCTTTTTCTATCGTTTCAAAGCCGTCATTTTTGGCTTTTTCTATTTCTTCTAAAGCAAGAGCAACTAATTTATTTTCATCAAAATCCTTTGAAGTGTAATAGGAAATAAATTTATTCAATGTGTATGAGTTGCCTTTTTCAGCCTCTACATCTATGATTACTTTTACTCCATCTTCTTCTAAACTATTTGAGACTTCATATTTACTGTCCCCCACTAATGCATTGTCTATCGCGCAAACATAGGAAAAATTGCTCTTTTGCGTTTTTTGAACAATCCACCCTTTTAGACCCTCTACACCTTTGTCTATAGTCTTTAAAACCTTTCCTTTTAAATTTGACCCTACCCTTATATCTTCACTCTCACTTATATTTGAAATATTTCCGTCAATAGCAGAAACAAATCTAATTTTTCCGGTAAAATTTACAGGTTCTACAGTAAAAGAAATTGCCGCTAAATGTTGCCTAGCAAGTGATACAATTCTCTTTATTCTTACCTCTAAAACTTTTCCTGTGGGGGATTCCCATTTTACTTTTCTTTCTACAAACCCCTTCTTCATGTCAAGCACTCTCTCATAAAAGAGGATTTTCCCCTGTAACAAATCAAACTCTTCCCCATCTACATACAATTTTATTATTTTACTATCTGCCACATTTAACATCGTCTGCCCTATTTTTGCAAAGCCATATCCCCCTTCAGGGTATGTTATATCGTGTATTTCATAAAAACCATTGATATACGTCCCATTAAAAGTGGTATTTTTAGGCCCTGAATATCCTTCTTCAAAAGTTCCTCTCATTCCAATATATCCATTTGCTAAAGCAAAAATAGTTTCATTTCTGTAGTTAGTGTCTATGCTAAATTGCGTCTCTCTTATAACCCAATCTTCAAAAGGGTAAATTGGTTTCTTCGTTTTGTTGGCCATATCCATCCTCCACTCTTACTTTAATTCAAAATTTTGGTCGGAAACAAAGTCGTTTCCGACCAAAATCAATTTAAAACATTTACTTGCTTTCCGCAGCTTTTTTAGCTTCTTCTATCATGTTGTGATATTTATCAAGAGTAGGTTTAATAGGTTTATTTTCAAAGATTATCTCTCTTAGTGCCCCATTTATAGCCTTGTCTACATCAGCCCAGTATACAAGGTTTGGCCTTGGTTCTGCATGTTTTAATGCCTCATTTATAGCTTCAAAATATGGTTTTTGCCATTCTTCAACCTTTCCATAAGCATCACTTCTCATGGATGGCCATCCTAATTTAGTGACAAGTTTCTCTTGAACTTCTTTACTCATAAGGTATTCCATAAACTTTATAGCCATCTCTTTATTAGGTGCACCAGCTGGTATTCCTATAACTTCTCCTCCCAAAACGTGGGACTCTTTAACAGGACCTACCCAACCGTGATATGCCAAAATGTTCTTTTTGCTATATTCTTGGACAAGGACGTTTGCAGTATAGGGCCAGTTTTGAACCAAATACACACTATCTTTTGCAAGATATTCTACAGGTGTATTCCAGTCAGCTTTCTTTGAGTCAGGAGAGAGATATGGCTGTATTTCTTTCAAGAAAGTAAATGCTTTTATTGAACCCTCATCATTCAATACTGTTGGGTCACCACCAGCAGACCTTATAAGGTCAAACATGTGGACTGTGCTGTCAGGCCCTAAATTTTCTTTAATTATGACTCTACCTATGCCCTCTTTTTCTTTAAAAGTCTTTGCAACCTGTAAAAGCTCATCCCAATTTGTAGGTAGTTTTAAACCGTATTCGTTGAATTTATCTTCGTTGTAGAAAGCTATTTCTACATTTGGTCTATACGGCATAAAGTACAACTTTCCATCAAACTCTCCTACTGGCACAAGACTTGGTATTACTTCCTTTGGTATCATGTCTCTATACTGAGACAAATCTTCCACAAGCCCTTTTGCAACAAGTGGAGCAAGTTGCATGTTATCTTGTGTGATAATGTCTATATCCATCGCATTTGCTTTGTGCATAGCATCTAATTTTTTAATAAGGTCTCCTGCTTCGATTTGAAGAGGTTCAATTTTTACACCATACTTTTGCTCAAATGGTGGGAAAATATCTTCTTTCATCACTTTCCATTCTGCTTCTCCAAGTCCCATTGAAACTTTCAAAACTTTTTTCCTCGCTTCTGATTGGGTCTTGCTGCCACAGCCTGCAATAACAGTACCTAGAAGCGAGATAATGATTAAAACTGCTATTAACTTAGTGTAAAACTTCTTCATAGCTTAATAAAACCTCCTTAAAATTTAATTTTTATATATACAGTATCCGAAAAACTCGGATACGTATATACTAACCTTTTACAGCCCCTGCAAGATATCCACTTTTCATGTATTTTTGCAAGAAGAATGTCACAAGCATTACTGGAATAGTGAGTACTGCCGCATATGTGGCAGAATCAAAAATTCCTCCTCTTTGGACGTAATAGTAGGTTTGAAGAGGTAAAGTCCTATCTGAAATAGTCAAGTAAAGAGCATAAGTAAATTCATTCCATGAATTTAGCCACACAAATATAGCAGTAACAGCTATACCAGGAAGTGCAATCGGCATTATAATCCTCATCAATGCCGTCAATTTACTTGTTCCATCTACCAGTGCAGCTTCCTCTAAGTCCTTTGGTATTGTCTCAAAAGTTCCAACCAATATCCATGCTGCAAAAGGTAAATTTACAATGAGGTGTGCCATAACTAATCCTAAATAAGTATCCATCAAATTTAATTTTATGAATTGTACCGCTATCGGAAGAGCAATACCTACATCAGGAAACATTCTTGTAAAAAACAGTGATAATACTACTGCATATTTTATTTTCGATGGCATCCTCGCTATAACATAAGCCGCTGGAGCAGCTATTATAATTGCAATGATAGTAGTCATTGTTGCCACTACAAAACTCTTTTTAAAAGGAGGCCATATATTCCCTGAAGTAAATACGTTTTTCCAATGGTCCAAAGTAAAACGAGTGATGAAAAAATCTGGATGAGGCTTCAATATATCACTTGGCACTGCAAAGGAAGTCATAAAAAGTATATATACTGGTATAACCATCAATATTGCCGCTATTATAGCTATTGGAATATAAGCTGTATTTGAAATCTTTTCGCTAATATCTATTTTTCTCATCATCTTTCCTCCTTAGTACCAGCTATTTTTAAGTAGCTCACTATAAATACTGCTATTATTAGGAGCAATATTGTAGATGCTGCCGCAGATGTATAGGCATTTGCATAATTATTATACTCATCATACGCAAAGGTAGAAATAACAGGAGTAGCACGGCCTGCAAGAACAAGTACAAGTTCAAATATTCTAAAAGCGTCTATCGCCCTTAAAATCAAGGCCATCGTTATAGAGGGCTTTAGAAGTGGCAATGTCACATACCTAGAAGTCTGCCATGTAGTTGCCCCATCAATGTTAGAAGCTTCATAAACTTCATCTGGTATACTTTCAAGACCAGCCAAAAGCAAAAGTATGACCATCGGAGTAACTTTCCACATATCCGCTACAGAAACCATAAGTAATGTCTTAAAACCACCACTTGCCCAATCTATAGGCATTTCAATAATGTGTAGTTTTTGCAAAAGCGCATTAAAATAACCATACAACCCAAAAATATAGGTCATCGCAACACCTGACACAAGAGTAGGTACTCCCATTGGCACCAACATCAAAGACCTCAAAAGGCCTTTTCCTCTAAAATTCCTTTTTAAAATAAGCGCAATGACGAGGCCTGCAGTCATTTCCAAAGTGAGGCTTATAAATGTAAGAGCTATGGTATTGAAAAAAGCATTTTTAAATTCTGTTTTTCCTATAATCTCTTTATAATTTGCCAATGTAAATGCTTTAGTATACTGGTCTTGAAAACTTAAAGTAATAGTTTGAATGATAGGGTATACAGTAAAACCCAAAATATATAATAGTAATGGTAAAACCATGGCAATTTCAAGTTTGTATTTCTTTACGAAGTTTACATAAGACATGCCATATTCTCCTTTCGTAAGCTTAAAATCTTCACTGCGCTTTTCATGCTTTAAAACTGTAAGCGCTTACAATTTAAAAAATAAAACAAAATTTAATCTTTTCGAGATATACAAGAATTTCTTACCACAATTTTGTGCTCTAAAATTGTCTGATACTCATCAATATTTTCCCCATTTAACATTTTTATAAGCATTCTAGCTGCAACAGCCCCTATTTCATACATAGGCTGTGATACAGTAGTGAGAGAAGGTCTTGTTGCTTCTGACAAGTCAATATTATCAAAGCCCATCACAGAAATATCTTCAGGACATGAAAGTCCACTATCAAACACTGCATTTATTACCCCCATTGCCATAATATCGCTTATTGCAAATATAGCAGTAGGCTTTATTTTTTCTTTTAACATCTCTTTTGCAGCATTATAAGCACTTTTATATTTAAAGTTTGCCTCCTTTATAAAACCCTCATAAATTGGCAAGCCATTATCAATAAGAGCTTGCTTATATCCCCTTAACCTATCCACACTATCTATGGTTTCCTTCATATCGCCTAAAGGACCATGAATAATTCCAATCCTCTTGTGGCCTAATGATATCAAATAATTCACTGCATCATAAGCCGCTTTAAAATTATCAATTCCTACATAAGGCACATCAAGCTTTGTTGTTCTTCCTGCAAGTACCACCTTTATATTGTCATTTTTAAAGACTTTATAATGCTCTTCAGAAAAATAGTCACAGTGAAATATTATTCCATCAACCCACCGATTTTTTAGCATTTCTATATATTGAAATTCTTTTTCTCTTTTATTGTCTGCATTGCACAAAGTAATATTGTATTTATAAATATTGCAGACATCTTCAATACCTCTTACTACTTCTGCATAGTAAGGGTTTGATATATCAGGCACAATTAGCCCTATAGTGTTTGTCTTCTTCATCGCCAGGCTTCTGGCTGGCATACTGGGTTTGTATCCCAGCTCTTCTGCCGCTTTTAAAACTTTTTGTCTGGCTTTTTCACTTACTAAAGGACTATTATTAAAAACTCTCGAAACAGTTGCAATAGAAACTCCTGCTAATTTTGCTACATCGTCTATTGTCGCCATTTTGACACCCTTTTCTCAATTTACTGTAACCGCTTACAGTTATATTATATTACGATTCTTTTAAAAATGCAAGAGTTTTTATAAAAACAAACTTTGCCATTATGTAACTAAAGGCAAAGTCTGTTTGTTTTATATCTGTTTTAAACTAAGCTTATTCTTATTATAAAGTTTAACGAATTCCCACCATGCCGTTGACAAAAAGGCAATAATAGCTGCCTTCAAAAAGTTAAATAGATTTAAAGGAGTGGTCTTTACAATATCATTCAAAGAAGGTATATATAAAATTGCCAGCAAACCTAAAAATACCCCTATGTTGACATACCAAACTGCCTTGTCTTTCTGCTTAAACATTACTTTAAACATATTGTCCGTCTCCGACCCGTTTATATATACCAAAAGTAGATTTGCCAATACTATTACCGTCAAGTAAAAACTACGTCCCATATTTTGGGAAAAGCCATTATTATTCATATACAAATATGATATAAATGTAGCAGTAAAAATTGCAACACCTTGCAATATAGATTTAACTCCTAAATTCACTGAAATTAATGGCTCATTTTGGTGTCTTGGACTTCTTTTCATTATTTTATCTTCTGCTGGTTGACGCTCAAACACTATTGAACAAGTCGGATCGATAATTAACTCTAACAACACCACATGTACTGGAAGCAAAAGTAGCGGCAAGTGCAAAAGCGGGGTTAATACTGCTGTCAATGCTATAGGTATATGGATAGCTATTATATACCCAAATGCTTTTTTTATGTTATCATAAATCCTACGGCCGTCTCTTATAGTGTCAACAATGGTAGTGAAATTATCGTCAAGTAAAACCATGTCCGCAGCATCTTTTGCAACGCCTGTTCCTCTCTTGCCCATAGCAATGCCAATATCGGCATATTTTAACGCCGGGGCATCGTTGACGCCGTCGCCTGTCATCGCAACTACTTCGCCATTTTCCTTGAGTGCTTTAACTATACGCATTTTATGCCTTGGAGTTACACGAGCAAAAATATTGGTTTTTTTAACTCTATTCCTGAGATCTTCCTCCGATATTTTATCCAATTCTTGTCCTGTAATTACATTATTATAGTTTTTTATACCAATTTCTTTTGCTATTGCTTGAGCAGTAACGCCATTATCTCCGGTAATTAATACAATCCTTATACCGGCTTCATTACAAATGTCAATCGCATCAGGGACAGCTTCCTTTGGAGGATCAGCTAAACCTATTAATCCAATCAGATCCATCTTAGTTTCAGTAATGTTCGTGGGTATGATGCTCATATTATCGTTTTTTGCCACAGCTATAACTCTATAACCATTTGATGCCATTTTAAATTGGCGGTCCTTAATGTCAATTAGTTCTTTATCATCTAAATGACATAACGGAAGTATAGACTCTGGCGAACCTTTAGCAGTAAGTACAAGTTTACCGTCAATTTCCCACACGTGTCCCATCATCTTTAAGTCTGAACTAAAAGGATATTCATGTATTAGTTTTTTTGAATAAATACTTTTAACATCCAATCCATTTTTTTCTCCATATTCTTTAATAGCTTTTTCCATGGGATCATATGATTCCTCTTCACAGGCTAAAACCGCATAATTTATTAGTTCCCTCTCATCATGATCGTTAAAAACGTAAGTGTCACGGACTTCCATCTGATTTTTCGTCAAGGTTCCAGTCTTGTCCACGCATAAAACAGATATAGCTCCAAGGGTTTCTATCGCTGGAATTCTTCTTATTAATGAATTCCTTTTTGCAAGGCGCCACGCCCCCATAGCAAGAAAAACAGTTAAAACAACAGGAAATTCTTCAGGTATCATAGCCATAGTAATAGTAATACCAGAAAGTATTCCATCTATGAGATTTTTTTGATGAATAAATGTTACTAAAAATACTACTACAAATAAACAAATGCTTATATACAAGCTTATTATAATTAATTTTCTGGTTTGCTTTTCTAAAGGCGTAGGGTACTCTGGAGCAGAATTAACATCCACACCTATTTTACCATATTCTGTATTAAGCCCTATAGCTGTAACTTTAACAATAGCTGTTCCACTTATAACCGTTGTCCCAGCATAACAATAATTTTTCTTCCAATATTCGTTATTTTCCTCTGGTGTAATCTCGACTTTTTTCCAACATATTTCTGATTCACCAGTAAGTGCAGATTCATCCATGCCAAGGTCATGCATTTCAATAATTTGCCCATCGGCAGGTACTTTATCGCCTTCCTCAAGAAGCATAAGATCGCCGACAGTTAATTCACGGCTGTCTATAGTTGTTAAATGGCCATTTCTAATAACTTTTACCTTGGGAGAAGTTAGATCTTTTAGTAGATTTAATGTTCTATCTGTTTTCCATTCCTGAAAGAAACTTATGCCCGTAACAAACATTACAAAAATCAACATTATAATGCCATCTCTATATTCACCTAATAGAAAATAAATGAGTGCTGTACCAAAGAGTAGTAGAATCATTGGTTCTTTAAATATAGTTAAAATTCTGCTGAGTAATGTATTTCTCTTTTGTGGTACAAGGTCGTTTTTGCCATATTTTAATTGTAATTTTGCTACTTCTTCATCAGAAAGACCAGTATAATCACCTTTAAAACCATTTATTTTTGCCATTATTTTCCCTCCTAAAAATGTTTAAGTAGTATTTACTATCTCCAGTGAAACAAAAAATGATAATTTTAAACTTTTTTATTTCAATTGAGAATAAAGCAATTATAGTATATTATATGCTTTAATATAAAAATATGCAATAACTTTTTTATGACGAAATCGCAGAGAAATAGAAGGCAAGCCAAGTGACGTATACGCCTTAGGTAATCAAAAAATATTTTTTATTTGCAATTGTGGCCCTAATCGAAATCTCAAATGAGAATGAAATAAATATCTAAAGAATCTGTGATGTCACTGGAGCAAGCTGTGCAAAACGTCAGCTTATTATATTGCACCTCCGAAATTTTATACATACACTATATAAAAAAAACAAAAAAATTATTCCCCAAAATGGGGGAATTTTTTACCCTAACAATTCTAATATTTTATACGCTTCACTTAAATCCTTTAAAATTAAGTCGGCTTCTTTCACCGTTTCAGGATTGCCTACTCCTACTGCATACATCCCTGCTCTTTTTATTGCAGTGATGCCCGCAGCAGAATCTTCTATTCCAATACACCTCTCCGGAGGAATTCCTAAATGCTTTGCTGCATTTAAAAATATTTCCGGATCAGGCTTTCCATGCTTTATTTCGTTTGCATCTACTATATAGTCAAATTTATCTTTTATTTTTAAATTTTCTAAAACAGTAAAAGCATTTTTGCTAACAGAAGCAATTGCTGCTTTAATGCCTCTTTTTTTAAGCTCTTCAATGAATCTTTCCACTCCAGGCAATAAATCTTGAGGCGTAATTCTCTTTATCATCTCTTTATAATACTCATTCTTCTTATTTGCATAATATTCTTTTTCTTCTTGAGAATACTTTTTATCACTTTTTTCTAAAATTATCTCTAAAGACTCAAGGCGACTTACACCTTTTAGCCTCTCATTGATAACTTCATCAAAATATATTCCTAACTCATCAGCAAGCTTTTTCCATGCTAAATAGTGGTATCTTGCAGTATCTGTAATAACACCATCCAAATCAAAAATTACTCCACGATATCTTGCCATTTTATTCCTCCTCCGTTACGTTTATTTTAATCCCGTTGTAGATATTCCTTTTACAAAATATCTCTGGAATACTAAGAATATTAATATAGTCGGTAATGTCAAAAGTATAGCTCCTGCCATTACCTGATTCCAAAATTGATAGTATTGGCCGTAAAAGGAATTAAGTCCTACCGGCAGTGTATACATATCATCACTAGACGTCAAGAGACTAGGCCACAAGAAACTATTCCAATTGCCAGTAAACATAAAAATGAATTGAGTTGCAAGAGCAGGTTTAGACAAAGGCAAAACTATTTTAAAGAAAATCCCAAATCGTGACAAGCCGTCAATTGTAGCTGCTTCTTCTAACTCTTTGGGAAGAGATAAGAAAAATTGCCTCATTAAAAATATTCCAAAATTGCTGGTCAAAAATGGAATTGTAAGACCCATGTAAGTGTTTACCCAGCCCAATTTGCTGAGGAGGATATAAGTTGGTACCATCACTACCTGTCCTGGTACCATCATGAGAGCAAGCACAACCATAAACAATAAATTTCTTCCAGGAAAATTTATTCTTGCAAGTGCATACCCTGCCATAGAATTAAACAGTATATTGCCAAGCGTTACTATAACTGCAACTATAGCACTATTTATAAACCGTCTCAAAAAGGGAAATTTTGTGATTATCATTTTATAGTTATCTAAAGTCAAATGTTTTATATTTACAGCAAAAGTATTTAATTCACTGGTGGGTTTTAGAGATGTTATTATAGACCATATAAAAGGGCCAAGTGTAATTACTGCATATCCTACTACAACGGTATAAAATAAAAACCGCAACACCTTTTTCATCTATTGCCACCTCCTAATAGGTTTCCTCTTTGAAAAGCTTTCGCTGTATAAGAGTCAATATCAAGATTATTACAAATAATACAAAAGCCATAGCTGAAGCATAACCCATGTTAAAATCTCTAAATCCTGTCCTATATATATCCAGCACGACTGTCATTGTAGCATCAAGAGGCCCCCCAGTTCCTTGGGATACTACATAGGCTTGGTCAAAAACCTGGAAAGTACCAATTAATGACATTACTAGATTAAAAAACACTATTGGTCGCAACATTGGAAGGGTAATTTTGAAAAATCTTTGAAATTTATTAGCTCCATCTACTTCCGCAGCCTCGTACAATTCTGATGGTATATCCTGTAGCCCAGCAAGAAAAATTACCATGTAATTACCTACCGAAGACCATATCGCCATCATCATAATAGAAGGAAGCGCAAACCTTACATCATTAAACCAAGTAGGACCTTGTATGCCAAATTTAGCCAACAAAGCATTAACTAAACCATCTGCTTTAAATAGATACAAAAATATTACAGAAACTGCAACTGTGGAGGTAACAGTTGGTATATAATAGGCTACTCTAAAAAATGTTTTACCTTTAATATCCGAATTTACAATTAATGCTAGTATTAAGGCAATAACAAGCTGTGTTGGTACTACTCCTAAAGAATAAAGTGTTGTATTTAAAAGAGCTCTTTTAAACGTTGGGTCACTGAGTAAC
>Ga0208430_10178_pt1 | contig 14099 bp, 13 predicted proteins | sample Wag42014_10_12_FD_187329 | JGI IMG/M metagenome (GOLD analysis project Ga0208430, IMG submission 187329) | Deep subsurface shale carbon reservoir microbial communities from Ohio, USA - Utica-2 Time Series 2014_10_12 (SPAdes) (version 2) ...
AGCTTACAGTCTGTTTAAAAGAAGACTATAGATTGAAAATCAACAAGAAAAAAGTATATAGGTTATGCAAAGAATTAGACATATTAAGGCCGCAAAGAAAGATAAAAAAGATACGCCCTAAAAAGATTGCCAAACAGGAAGAAATCACAGAACCAAATCAGCTCTGGCAGATGGACTTAAAATATGGTTATATAGATGGAACAGATCAATTCTTCTTCCAAATGTCAGTAATTGATGTCTTTGATAAAACAGTTATTGATTATCACCTGGGATTAAGCTGTAAAGCTAAAGATACCTGCAGAGTATTAAAAGCTGCTTTAAATAAAAGAAAGCTGTATAAAGGCATGAATTTGCCTAAGATTAGAACAGATAACGGACCACAATTTGTCTCTAAATTATTTGGAGACACTTGTGAAAATTTAGGTCTAGAACATCAGAGAATTCCAGTTAGAACTCCTAATATGAATGCTCATATAGAATCATTTCATTCAGTTCTAGAAAAAGATTGTTATTCAATCAATGAATTCAGCAGCTTTATAGATGCTTACAAAAAAGTCAGCGAATATATGAATTATTATAATAACAGATACCGTCATGGCAGTCTTAATGATATGCCGCCAGCAAAATTTTATGAACTGGCTAAAGCAGAAAAAATAGTTGCTGAACCAGTATTAGCTTAAATAGAAAAATGAGAAACTAAGAATGAGTGAGCTTAACAAACATATTCTCCATATTTAGGGGGTTGAACCGAAATTATAAATTTTATCTTGATAAAATTGATTATGGGTAATATTTTTTAAAAAATTATTAGATTTGACGTAACGAAAAATATTAAAGGAGGTAAAAACATTGAGTAATAATATTATAGTACTTGGAGCAGGATATGGTGGAGTAGCAGCTGCCCAAACTCTCCATAAAAAATTAAAAAAACATCCTGACTCAACAATTACTCTCATTGACAGGAATTCATATCATACCCTGTTAACAGAATTACATGAGGTAGCAGGTAATAGGATTGAAGAAGATGCTCTTAAAATTGACTTAGAGAGAATCTTTTCTTCAACAAAGGTAAACATAATCCAAGATGAGATCAATAATATTGATTTTGAAAATCAAACTTTAAGTTCTGAGGAACATCAATATACCTATGATTATTTAATTATGGGGGCCGGAAGCAAACCGAGTCACTGTGGAGTTGAAGGGGTAGCGGAACATGCCTTTACTTTGTGGTCTATGGATGATGCCAATAGTATCAAAAAACATGTTGAAAAATGTATGCAGGAAGCAAGAATGACAGATGATCCAGCCAAAAGAAAGGAACTGCTTTCATTTGCAGTTGCCGGTGGAGGTTTTACCGGAGTTGAAATGGTTGGAGAATTAATTGAATGGCTTGATGAGTACAGCAAAGAATATAATATACCACGCAATGAAATAGAAATTTATAACTTTGAAGGCCTTGATCAAATACTTCCCAATCTCAGTGATGAGCTGGTTGAAAAGGCAATGAATTATATGAGAGATAACGGAGTTAATGTTAAAACAGGTGAGTTTGTTGATAAAATAGAAAAAAATAAGATAATTTTAAATGACGGAATGGAAGTCAATGCAGAGACTATTATTTGGACCTGTGGTGTAGAGGCAGCTGACTTTGCTGCAAATTCTGGCCTGGCTACTGACCGGGCAAATAGAATAAAAGTAAATAAATATCTGCAGACAGAAGATTATGCCAATGTTTATGCAATTGGTGATAATGCAGCAGCTCCCTGGGATGATGATCAGATACTGCCGGCATTAGTAGAATCTGCTCAGCAGACAGGTGAATGTGCAGCTAAAAATATTGTAGCAGAAATTAAAGGTGACTCAAAAGAAGAACTCGATCCCAATTTACATGGTGTAATGGTTTCAGTTGGAAGCAGCTATGCAGTAGCTGAAGTAATGGGACTATCTTTAACAGGAATTCCAGCTATGTTTATGAAACACTCTGTAAATATGTTCTACCGTTTTGAAATTGGAGGAATCAAAGAAACATATAGTTTAATTACTGAGTATATGAAAGAACAGGCTTCTCATAAAGGCTTACTGCCGCAGCTGTTTGGCTTCGTCAGTGAGACTTCAAGATCACTCTGGTTAGTTCTTTTGCGTATTTTTGTTGGAATCATGTGGCTTTATGAAGGTTATACTAAAGTGAGAGATGGCTGGTTGACATCAGCAGATTATTTGGTTTCTGGAGCTTCAGCCTCACCGATTGGTGACTATGCTGTCGGCTGGTATGTCTGGCTAAATGAAGCTATTATCTTTAAGTTTCCACTCTTCTTTCAAATTGTAGTAACTCTAAGTATGATAGGAATCGGTATTTCCTTAATCTTTGGATTGTTTGCAACTCTTGGTGCACTGGGTTCTGTTGGATTTTCAATTAACTTTTTACTGGCCGGTCAGTATGCACACTGGTCCAGTGACTATCCTGGACATTTTAGTCCCCTATTCTGGTTTTTGTTTGCTTCAATAACTTTAATTGGTTCCGGACGTTCTTTCGGTTTAGACTATTATGTCTTACCCTGGCTTAAAAATAAAATCTGGAGCAGACCAAAAAATAAAGATCAGGATCTGCAAAAAGTAGTTAAAAAATAATCGGACAATCTATTAAGTAATAAAACGAGTCCCTCATATATTTTAGCATTTAACCTTTTTATACAGGATTGTGCCTTTTATACAGTTTATATTTCTCATCAGACTTGCACTGATTAGCAAATATTTATGCCAGGCAAACAAATAAAAGCAGGAGCTTTAATTAAAGCTCCTGCTTTTATAATTTACATATTAATTTTATTTTTTAGCTTTAAAATATCTTTAAATAAGCACTAAAATAAATATCTTAAGCTGACTAAAAAGTAATCTATTCTATTTTTTGTACTATAATATATTTTTTTAAGCTGACCTTCATTATTCTGCAGCCTATTTTCATCTAAAGCAGCTACAAAATATAATCTGTCTGAATTGTTTTTCCCTCTCGCAAAACTAAAAGCATTATAAACATCTACCGCCTTAAAACCACTATGCTTCAATAATCTCAATATTGTTTTAATCTTATACCCACGCTCACTATGAACTTCTTCAAAACAGGGAAGTTGATCATTATCCGGACAGATTTTTAATTTAACCTGCCACAAATTTTCTTTCTCATTTACAATGTCTTCCCAAAAACATTCATAATTATCTCCTTCAATCATAAATGATTTTTCTGCTATTGTTTTGATCCTACCAATTGAGTTCATATCAAAGATAAATAAACCCGATTCAGATAAAGAACTGGCAGCATTATCAAAACAACCCTGCAGTTGATCAATATCAGTTAAATAATTAAGACTATCAAAAAAAGAAAGAATTAAATCAAACTCTTCTGCAAAAGAAAAGTCAATCATATTTTGAACAGAAAATTTAATCTTTAAACTTCTACTGGAATTCTGCAGTTGATAGTTATCATCATTTTTAATCAAATTAAATTTTTCAAATTTTTTTTGATTTAAAGTTCTATACTCTAACTTTTCAGCTGCTTTTGAAATCATTGCTTTTGACAAGTCTAAAGCAGTAATCGTATTAACTGATTCCAAATTAATTAAATTAAAAGTCATATTTGAAGTTCCAGAAGCTAATTCAAGAATTTTATTTGGTTGACATTTATAATATTTTAAAATATCTTTTAAATAGCGAAACCAATATTGATAAGGAACATTTTTCATCACTTCATCATAAATTTCAGCAAAATATGTGGTGTAACTGTACTTCATTTTTAGCCCCTATCTTTATTAGCCAGCTGCAGTAAAAAGTCAAGATATTCATAAACTTCTCTGCTTCCTTCTCCAGTTTGAGCTGAAAAGAATGTAAAATTATCCTCTTCTATTAAATTTAATTCTTTATAAATCAGCTTTTTTTGTTTAGCTTTTTTATTATTGGAAATTTTATCTACTTTAGTAGCTGCAATTAAATAACTCAAGCCACTTGCCTGCAGCCATTCCACCATCATTTTATCATCTTTAGTTGGTTTATGGCGAGAATCGATAATTTGAACTACTCCAATTAAATTTTCTCGATAATTTAAATAGGTGTCTATTAATTCAGCCCAATCATCTTTTACTTTTTGAGGAACATTTGCAAATCCATAACCAGGTAAATCAACTAAATAAAATTTATCATCTACATTAAAATAATTTAGACACTGAGTTCTACCGGGTGTATTACTAGTTCTGGCTAATTTTTTTTGTCTGGTAAGTCTGTTGATCAAAGATGATTTACCTACATTAGAACGACCACTAAAGGCTACCTCAGGCTGCTGAAGCCTGGGGCAGTCTTCATATTTATATACACTTTTATAGAATTCAGCATTAGTAATCTGCATGATTCTCATCCTCTAATAGTAAAATATCCATTACCTGGTCCATGTGAGAAACAAAAGTTACATCTAAACCTCTAGTAATTTCTTTCTCTATTTCTTTAAACTTATTTTCATTTTTTTTCGGTAAAATAAATTTATTTATTCCAGCTCTTCTACCGGCCAGGATTTTTGTTTTTAGACCACCAATTGGGAGGACTCTTCCCCTCAGTGAAATTTCTCCAGTCATTGCATAATCTCCTCTAACCTTGCGACCAGTTAAAGCAGAAGCGAGAGCTATAGCAATTGTAATTCCAGCTGACGGTCCATCCTTGGGAACTGCACCCTGTGGTACATGAATATGGATGTCAAACTTCTTATAAAATCCATCACTTAGGTTTAAATCGTTCTGTTTGGAACGAACATAGCTTAAGGCAGCTTGAGCAGATTCTTTCATGACATCCCCCAAAGAACCGGTCAGAGTCAGTTCTCCTTTGCCTGGAACTACTGCAACCTCAATATCTAAAATATCTCCACCTGCCTGATTATAGGCAAGTCCTGTTGCAACGCCAATTCTATCTTCAAGATCACTTTCTTGATGTTCATAATCAGCTAAACCTAAGTATTTTTCTACACTGTTTACAGCAACAAGAGCTTTGTTTTCCCTACCTTCAACAAATTCTTTAGCAACTTTTCTTGTAATAGCAGCTAATTTGCGCTCAAGATTTCTAACTCCTGCCTCTCTAGTATATTCTCTAATAACTTTTAAAATTGCATTTGAAGATATATTAATCTGTTCATCTTTAAGTCCATGATCTTCATAAATTTTTGGGAGCAGATGTCCTTCTGCAATTTTAAGTTTTTCATCTTCAGTATAACCTGGAATTTCTATTAACTCCATTCTGTCTAAAAGTGGAGCTGGTATCGTATGAGCAACATTAGCCGTTGTAACAAATAAGACCTGTGAAAGATCAAAAGGAACTTCTAAATAATGATCTCCAAATTCTTTGTTCTGTTCTGGATCTAAAACCTCCAGCATTGCTGAAGCGGGATCACCTCTAAAATCAGAACTCATTTTATCAACTTCATCTAAAAGAAATACAGGATTTTTACTGCCAGCATCACGCATAGCATTTATTATTCGGCCAGGTCGAGAACCAATATAAGTTCTGCGATGACCTCTTATCTCTGCCTCATCTCTGACACCACCTAATGATAAACGAACAAAATCTCTATCTAAGGCTCTTGCAATTGATCTCCCTAATGAAGTTTTACCAACACCTGGAGCACCAACTAAACATAAAATTGGACTCTTTTTGGCTGGAGCCATCTTTCTGACAGCTAAATATTCCAAAATTCTTTCTTTCACATCTTTTAAACCATAATGATCAGCTTCTAAGATTTCTTCAGAATTTTTAATATCAATTTCTTCTTCTTTTACTTTATTCCAGGGAAGATCTAATATACAATCCAAATAATTTCTAATAACTGTAGCTTCAGGAGACATGTTTGGTGTGCGGTCAAGTTTTTCTATCTCCTCTTCCACTTTTTCAGCCACATTATCAGGTAGTTCAGCTTTCTCTAGTTTTTTATAGTACTCTTCTATCTCATCAGATAAACTCTTATCTTCATCTAATTCATCCTGGATAACCTTCATTTTTTCTCTTAAATAATATTCTTTTTGATTTTTTTCTACTTTCTTTTTTACCCGCTTATTGATATCCTGCTCAATTTTTAAAACTTCTATTTCATCCTGCAGCAGACTTAACATTTTTTCTAAACGTTCCACTATATCAGTTGCTTCTAAAAGTTCCTGCAGCTGCTGATATTTCAATTCAACTTGAGAAGAAATAACATCTGCTAAACGTCCAGGTTCTTCAATATTACTTGCTGACATAATAGTTTCAGCCGGTAAATTTCTATTATATTTTATATATTCTTCAAACTCTTTAACTACTGTTCTCATTAGTGCCTTGATATCTGTATTGACTTCTACTTTCTCTTCCGGGCGACTTTCAACCTCAGCTAAAAAATATTCTTCTGTATCAAGATATTCAATAACTTCAGCTCTTTCTATTCCTTCAACTACAACTTTTATCATCCCATTAGGAAGTTTAACCAGCTGCTTAACCTCAGCTATTGTACCAAATTGATAAATTTCGTCTATTTCAGGTTCCTCAACTGTTTCATCTTTTTGGGCTGCAATTATAATCTTCTTTTCTTCCATCATTGCCTCTTCTAAAGCAGCAATTGATTTATCCCGACCTACTAAAAGAGGGATAACCATATGAGGAAAAACAATCACACCACGAGAAGCCAGTAAAGGTAATTCCATAACTTCTTTTATTTCATTATTATTGGCCATTTACTTTCACCTCAATCTATTATATTTAAGTAATTTAATCACTTATAATTAATTCTGTTTTATAGTTCTAGATAACTAAAATTTTCCCTTTTAATATATGAACAAAATGTCCTTCGGACAATCTGTAATATAATAAGGTTAAATTTTGTTGATAGCGGAAATTATGAAACTATAAATATTATTCACAACAAACCATCAGGTATAATTTCCTAGCTAATAAAAAACGAAAGAGATAATACCACTCACTCTTTAGGAGTAATATTATCTCTAAATCTACTACAGCTTAATTTAAATTAAACATTTACATTATTTTATCATTCAGCTGTTAGGCGCTTTCTTCCTCTTCTAGATGTTCATCTTCAATCTCCAGAATTGGATCAGCGTTATCATCTATAACTTCCTTAGTAATAATACACTTTCTAATTTCAGGTCTTGATGGTAGATCATACATTATATCTAAAACGGTATTTTCAACAACTGATCTTAAACCTCGAGCACCAGTATCACGCTCTAAAGCTTTAGACGCTATTGCTTTTAATGCTTCATCAGTAAATTCAAGCTCTATATTATCCATAGCAAAGAACTTTTCATACTGTTTAACTAAAGCATTTCTTGGCTCCTTCATAATCCGAACCATATCTTCTGCCTCAAGCTGATCTAAAGTAACCTGAACCGGCATTCTACCAATGAATTCAGGAATTAAACCATAATGTAATAAGTCCTGAGGTTGAATATGCTTTAAAGTATCTCCAATATTTTTATTATCTTCTTTAGTTTTAATATCAGCACCAAAACCCATTACTTTTTCACTGATGCGGGAGTCAATCAATTTCTCCAGACCATCAAAAGCTCCACCAGCAATAAAGAGAATATTGGTTGTATCAATCTGGATAAATTCCTGATGAGGATGTTTTCTGCCACCCTGAGGTGGAACACTGGCAACAGTACCTTCAATTATTTTAAGGAGTGCCTGCTGTACTCCTTCTCCAGAAACATCTCTTGTAATAGATGTGTTTTCAGATTTTCTAGCTATTTTATCAATTTCATCAACATAAATTATACCTTTTTCTGCTTTTTCTACATCATAATCAGCTGCCTGGATTAGTTTGAGCAGAATGTTTTCTACATCTTCTCCAACATAACCAGCTTCTGTTAAGGAAGTAGCATCAGTTATTGCAATTGGTACATCTATTATCTTAGCCAGAGTTTGAGCCATCAACGTTTTACCACAGCCAGTAGGTCCAACCATCATAATATTACTTTTTTGTAATTCTACATCATCTACTACCATGTTAGAATTAACTCGTTTATAATGGTTATAAACAGCTACAGACAATGATTTCTTAGCTCTATCCTGGCCAATTACATACTGATCTAAATATTCTTTGATTTCTTTAGGTTTAGGAATACTTTCAAATTCGAGTTCCAATTCTTGATCTAATTCTTCTTCTACAATTTCATTACAGAGTTCTATACATTCATCACAAATATAGACTCCTGGACCAGCTACTAATTTTTTTACCTGATCCTGGCTTTTACCACAAAAGGAACATTTAAGTTCCCCATTTTCATGATCGTGATCGCCAAATTTAAACATTATATCACCTCTTGGGCTAAATTACTTTTCACTTAATTCATTTCTAGTAATTACTTCATCAATTAATCCATAATCTACAGCTTCTTCTGCAGTCATGAAATAATCTTTTTCTACATCTTGAGCAATTTTTTCAGAACTTTTTCCAGTGTGTTTGCTGAGAATATTATTTAATAATTCTCTAATTCTCATTAACTCTTTAATATGGATTTCAGCTTCTGTTGCCTTACCCTGTGCTCCACCAGCAGGCTGATGAATCATAACTCTAGCATAAGGGAGGGCATAACGCTTACCTTCTGCACCTGCAGCCAACAATAAAGCTCCTGCACTTGCAGCCTGTCCCATACCAATTGTAACTACGTCAGGTTTTATATACTGCATTGTATCATACATTGCCAGAGCAGCAGTTACTGAACCACCCGGACTATTAATATATAAATAAATATCTTTATCAGGATTATCTGCTTCTAAAAAAAGCAGCTGTGCAATAACAGTATTTGCTACATCATCTGTTACTGGTGAACCCAAAAATACAATTCTATCCTTTAAAAGTCGTGAATAAATATCATATGATCTTTCTCCACGATTTGTTTGTTCAACTACCATTGGGATTAAACTCATTGATTAAAACCTCCTCTGATTTATTTCCAGCAGCTAGATAAACTATATCTACCATATAACTATTATATCTAAATTTATACTGAAAAACAGTTATTGTTTAACAATATAATTAAATTTTAGTTATTTTCAATTAAAAATTCAATTGTTTTTTGTCTTCTAATATCCTCTTTTAGCTGTGCTAACTGGCCCTGCATCTGAAGAATAGCTTTGATTTGTTCTGGCTCCTGATCATGCATTTCAGCAATTTCATTAACCTCTTCATCTATCTCTTCATCACTAACTTCAATTTCTTCAATATCAGCTATAGCTTCAAGTACAAGCAGCTCTTTAGCACGATCAGAAGCTGTTTCTCTATTATCTTCTCTCCAAGTTTCTTCATCCATTCCAATATATCCAAGGTAGGTTTCCATATCCAAACCCTGCTGTGAAATGGACTGTGAGAGTCTTTCAAACATTTGATCTAATTGTTCGTCAATCAAAGTATCTGTAATATTTACTTCAGCATTTTTACTTGCTTTTTTAATTAATTTTTCTCTGAAATTATTTTCAGCAGATGTTTCCTTTTGTTCAGCAATTTCTTCTTCAATACTAACTCTTAGTTCATCCATGGTTTCGTAATCACTTGCTTCAACAGCAAAGTCATCATCTAATTCTGGTCTCTGCTTCACTTTTATTTCTTTTAATACTACATCAAAAGAAGCATCAGCACCAGCTAAATCTTCCGCATTGTAATCTTCTGGGAAGGTAATTTCTACAGTTTTTTCTTCTCCAACTTTCATTCCAATAAGCTGTTCTTCAAAACCAGGAATAAAGCTTCCGGAACCAATTTCTAAACTGTACTCTTCCGCAGATCCACCAGGGAATTCTTCACCATCAACATAACCAGTGAAATCTATAATTGCAAAGTCACCTTCCTGCAGTTCTTCACGCTCTGCAGTCATTAACTGACTATGTTCATCCTGCATCTTCTCCAGACGCTGAGAAATTTCTTCTTCTTTTACTTCAGTATCTTCTTTTTCTATACCTAAACCTTTATATTCGCCTAGTTCAACCTCTGGTTTAACTTCAACAATTGCAGTGAAGGTAGCAGCTTCTCCCTTGGAAATATAGAAATCTTCTATATCAGGTTGTGCTATAGGTTCAATATCAGCTTCTTCAACTGCTTCACTATATCCCTGGGGAATCAGAATATCAAGTGCATCTTTGTGCAGAACTTCTTCACCAAATCTTTGTTCAATTATTTTTCTTGGTGCTTTTCCCTTCCTAAAGCCAGGAATTTCTACATCTTTAACTACCTGACGATAAGCCTGTTCTAAGGCTTCATCGACACGATCACTTTCTATTTCAATTTCCAGTTTAACTTTGTTACCTTCCAAAACATCTTTTTTCACTTCCATTAATATTCCTCCTAACTGATATTTAAATAAAACTTTTAAAAAACTCTCTATATGTTAATAATCCCCGATCTGGCACCGGGCCAATATCGGGGGTCAATGACAGAATTATTAAATGGTGCGAAAGGTGGGACTCGAACCCACACGGGGATTACCCACTAGATCCTAAATCTAGCGCGTCTGCCAATTCCGCCACTTTCGCATATTAAATAATGCTGTGAGTGAAAATTCTTTTTTCTTTTTCACAAAAAGCACATATAATGGTAGCACAGCTTTTTGCTCTTGTCAAGGTTTTTAGAAAAATTATTAAATAAAATTAATTTTTCTAAAAAACCTCGAATTAAAATTTCCATCTTTTCAATTATATAATAAATTCAATGAAATATCCAGTGTTTTTCGAAATTAATTTACTCTTTTTCAATATCTATTGTTTTTGCCTCTAATTCTTTCCACCTGCGAAAATTTTCAAGTTCTCTTGTGAGCTGTCTAAAAGCAAGTATAAACGCTGCAGCATCATCTGTTAAACCAATACCAGGTAAAAAATCAGGAATTAAGTCAGTTGGTAAAATTAAATAAGCTAAAGTTGCTACAACCCAACCAACTGCTGCATCATTTAATTGAAAATTACCCTTAGAATGTTCACTTAACATTTCCAGAAACTCACTTACCTTATCAATAAAAGGAATTTTATATTTTTTAGAGTCTAAAAAATTCCTTGTTTTATCTAAAATTTTATTTACACTTTCATGACCGGTACCCCATTTATTTGTTAATCGACCTAAAAAAGCAAGCAGATCATTATCATTAAAATCTTTTTTCATTTTTTCACCACCAATTTATTAATTAGACTTACTTTTCAGGCTTCATTAATGATAAGTCTACTTTTCTTGACTTAACTTTTAAAGCCCTATTCAATAGTTCTTCTACAGCAGCAAATTTATCTATATACATCTCTTCAGTTGTAAATTTTGCATAATGTCGGTGAAGAAAGTTATCAATACCCATAAATAATATTTCAGTAATCTCTTCTGGATAATCAGTTTCAAATTCTCCTCTTTCAACACCTTCTTTTACTATTTCAGTAAATATAGGCATGAATTTATTCCAAAATTCCTTATTTCTTTCTTTCATAAATTTTGCATTTTCATCAATCTTAAAAAATTCATACACTTTAAAATTACCTCTTCTGCTAAAGATCAATCTTAAAATTATTTTTTCCAATTTTTCTAAAGAGTTCATATTTTCATTTTCTAAAACATGTTTTGCTTTTTTTTCAGTCTTTCTGTATCTTTTTTCTAATAAAGAAGAAATAATGTCTTCTTTTGTATCAAAATAATAATAAAATGTGCCTTTGGCTACACCAGCTCGTGCTGCTATATCCTTTACAGTAGTTTTTTCAAACCCTTCTTCTATAAATAGCTTTTCCGCTTCATTTAAAATTGTATTACGCCTCTTAAGTGATTTTTCTGTTTGTTTTGCCACTCTTTTTACCTCCACTTATATTTTTGACCGACAGTCAGCATAGAGTGAATTAATTATAGCACAACTTAGTAATAAATTAAAGGAAAAAGATGTCTAATCTAAATTTCTAGCTTATTTTAATTATACACCACTTTACAAGAAATATAAATAAAAAGAACAGTAACCTTACTTTTAGAAATTATTCCACAGGAACTTGAAAATGAAAAAATATTTTTAATTGTTGATGATACTCTTCAGGAAAAATTCGGTGATAAATTCGCCGGTCATAATACTTTCTTTGACCATGTTAGACGTAATAACAGCAGCTATTTAAAAGGAAATACTTTTGTCTGTTTAGCTATATCTATACCTGTTTCCAGTTCAAAAGATGGTGTTGAATATAAAACTATCCCAATAGGTTTCAGGTTATACAAAAAAGAGAAAAGCAAATTAACTATCACCAGAGAATTAGTAGATAATATTATGGATTTACTTGAAAATAAAAATGTAACTCTCCTTTGTGATTTATGGTACACCAAAGGTGATGTTCTTTCTTGTGTTAAAGAACATCATAACCTGGAACTTATTGCTGCTGTTCGTTATGATACTGCTATTTTTGATCTTCCTCCTAAACCAAATGGTAAAAGAGGTAGAAATCCTATTTATGGTGAAAAGTTAAACATTAAAGATTTAGAATATAAGAAGAATGGAGATTATTATCAGGCTAATAAATTAGTCAAAACAAGATTATTTAAAGATCAAACTATAGAAATTATGGTTACAGTTAAAGATATTGATGATTTTAAAAGTCCTAGAATGTTTATTAATACTAATCCCAAAGAATGCAGCTTAGAAGAACTATCCAAACCAGGAGAAGAAACAGAGAAAGAAAAAGATAATATTTTTGCTAAAATACCTCCCTTTTGGTCAGAAGAATTTAGTGAATTAAGATCTTTAAGTCCCCAGGAGATAAAATCGCAATTAGCCCTTTATATTAGGGAAGAATTAATTTTAGATAGTTTCGTATTCAGGCTCGAAAGTACAAAAATATATTCTATTTTAAAGAGTAGCCTGAGCTACTTTATTGATAAAAGGAATGTTGCTTAGTTAAAGTTGTAAAGTGGTGATAGTATTATTAAAGTCTTGATAAATTTTATAGCCCATATAATCTAGTGATAGACAATCTAATAAATTAATTCAAATAAAAAAGGATGGAATAATATGAGTGATTTAAATGAAGTAATAAACAGCCTGGCAGGAGTTAAGAAACTGCTAAACAGCATCAAATTCAAAGAGATTTTAACCGGTGATAGACTCTCTGAAGAAAAAGTAGAAAAAATCAAATCGGCAACTGATGAATACATACAGCAGCTAGGAGAAATAATAGAAGTATAAAAATAAAATAATTTAAATGGTGATGAAAATGTCTAAAAATCAGTACTTAGGAAATTTTGATAGTAGTATATACTCTAAGTTCAAAAAACTTGCTAAAAAAAATAATAAAAGTTTAAATCATTATCTAAACAGAAAAATCGAAAATTTACAGTATAACATTCCACTTCAGCGATATTCTGATGATGAAAATTATTCTAAAAAGCTAATCTTCCTGGAAGATAAAAACCACACACTGGCTAAAAACATGCTCTATATTGAAGGAATAACTATCAGGGATTATGTCCAATCAGTGATGGAAGAATCATTAAAAAAAGAAGATTAAATGGTCCATAAAAGCAGCTAAAAATCTACAAAAACGAACTCTTTGCTGATTTATATGTAAATGATGCTTTTGGTGCTGCTCATAGAGCCCATGCAACAACAGTTGGAGTTACCGAGTATGTTATAATGTGGTTAGTAGAAAGGAGCTGTTTTTATGAATATTAAGGATAGAGGAAACAAGAAGTGGACTGCCATGATGCTGATTGAACACCGGGAAAGATTGAAAGAATTGAAGGAACATGAGGACGATAGGGAAAAGTGTAAAATCTTATTTGATATTCACATAAGTCCGTCTCTTATCCATATAGATTAGATATAAATGCAAAACAAAAAGCTCTCCTCAAAAAGAGAAGAGCCTATTATTCGGTTGCCTTTTTATTATTAAATTTTATCTATCTTCATTAATAAATCCAAAGTAGACTTTATATTCATCATTATTTTCATTCATTCCATGTATATTTATAAAATCATTCCCCATTTCTTCTATATACATTTTACTAATTTCACCTAATTCAACTAAAGTAAATACACTGCCTGAATCATCAAGTTGATAAGTCCCATCTTTCATCAAATTAATAGCAT
>Ga0208430_10193_pt1 | contig 13382 bp, 9 predicted proteins | sample Wag42014_10_12_FD_187329 | JGI IMG/M metagenome (GOLD analysis project Ga0208430, IMG submission 187329) | Deep subsurface shale carbon reservoir microbial communities from Ohio, USA - Utica-2 Time Series 2014_10_12 (SPAdes) (version 2) ...
TATCATCTCAATGGGAAGGATTACCTACAGTACTTATTGAAGCTTTGGCTTTAGGTATACCTGTAGTTTCAACAGATTGCCCTAGTGGGCCTTCGGAAATATTGGATGGTGGAAAACATGGGAAATTAGTACCCGTTGGAGATCCAAATTTAATGGCTAAAGCTATTTTAGAAACATTAGAAGATAGGAAAAAAGATTTATCTAAAATTAATCTAACACTATTTTCTTTAGAATACGTTATGAACGAGTATGCGAAAATTCTTATAAGCGAGTAATATAGTATAAGGAGTGCTAAAACTAATGAGGAATTCATCTAAAAATTATAATAATCATAATCAGCAGTATTTCGATAAAACTTTGTTATTGCGATTTGATATAACAGGTTATATATTGGGATTTTTCATTATTGCTTCTATTTTGTCGCTAATGGTTCACAACGTATTTAATCAAAATCATACTTATACAAATATTTTCTTTGTTTTTCCTATATTATTAGTATTGTTATTTGTTTTTCTTAGAGAATTAAGATCCATATTCTTAGTACCAGAGCTCAAGATTTTAATCCTTTTTCTGGTGTGGATTTTATTTGTTTATTTTATTCGTATACCTGTAAATACTGAGTCTTTGATAAAGTCTTCAATAAGGCTTTCCTCACTCTTATTTCAAATTTTGTTATATTTTATTTCTTTTAAATACTTTTATCGTAATTCAAAAGGTTTATATCAGATATGGTTATATACAGCAACGTCAAGTATATTTTTTCTGATTATGTCTAATTTTTTTAATCGCAACATAAATGTTTTAGATGTTATAAAAGGAGTTACAAGATACGAAGGTATTTCTGGTCCAAATGCACATGGCATCATTTCTGCGTTAGCAATTATAAGTTTAACAGCACTTTTGACAAATAAAAAAAATATTTTAAAAAAATTTATAATATTTTTCTTTATTAGCTATGCGTCATTTAATTTGTTGATTACTGGCTCTCGCTGGAGTTTATTTATTATCTTTGTTTATATAATGACATATTCTTTTAAAATTAAATATTCACTTTTTGTAATATTCATAACAATTGGTACAGTGTTGCTAATAGGTATTGATGCTTATTTGGGTAGCAGTATGTTAAGAACCGTATTTGTTAGTATTTATCACATGTTTCCCTACTTCCGTTTAAGCGAATATAGTATAATAAGACGCATTGTTCCTTTTATATGGTGGTTTGAAAAGGCAAAGCGAAATTTTTTTATGCCATATGGATTGAATGTGTTTGACAAAGAACTACTAAAGTTACAACCTTTAGACGGAAGTTATCTTGCTTTGTTATTGGAGCTTGGATTACCTGGTTTGATTTTAATATTAGCATTTATCAGGCTAATTGTACTACATGGGAATGAAGTACTTAAAGTGAATATTAAACAAGACGAAGATGATAATTACAAGTTTGTAAAAATAGCGTTAGCAGCTTTTCTTGCCATATCATTACATGGAATAGGGGAAACGTATATTTTTGTTGGGATTCAATTAGGAAACATTTTATTTTGGGTAATAGCAGCTAATTTATCTGCAAATTATTATAAACTGAAATTAAAAAATAAGGGGAGTTTTTACAGTAAAATTTAATTATAATTAACAATTATTTTTCAAATGGAGTGAGTTTTTGTGCTTAAAACTAAGGTAATTACTTTTCTCACTACAGGACTTAATTACGGTGGTGCAGAGACACAGCTTGTGCATTTAGCTACTCGTCTTAAGAAACGAGGCTGGGATGTGCAAGTAATTTCCATGATCCCTCCTGTGGCTTATGTGGAAGAACTTAAGAGAGCAGGAATACATGTTTATTCTTTGGAGATGCGACGAGGTGTGCCGGATCCAAGAGGACTCTTTCGTTTGGTAAAGATTTTGCGACGTGAAAGACCTCAAATTCTTCACTGCCATATGGTTCATGCTAATCTCTTAGGAAGGATTTCCAGAATTTTTTTTAAAACTCCTATACTTATTTGTACAGCTCATAATATCATTGAAGGAGGGAGAAAAAGAGAAATTGCATATCGTCTTACTGATTGGTTATGTGATTTAACTACACAAGTTAGCCGTGCAGGATTGGAAAGGTATGTACAAATAGGGGCGGTACCTTGCCATAAAGTAATACATATACCTAATGGGATTGATACTGAAATATTTAAACCTGATTTAGAAGCACGAACTCGTTTAAGAAAGGAATTAGGGATTGAAGACAAATTTGTATGGTTGGCTGTGGGGAGATTTGAGGAAGCCAAAGATTACCCAAATATGTTAAATGCTTTTGCTAAGGTAGTTTTAGAGAGAAATGATTCTGTACTTCTAATTGCAGGACAGGGTTCGTTAATGGGAAAAGCCAAGCATTTAGTAGACGACTTGAATATTACAACTCATGTTTATTTTTTAGGAGTGCGTAAAGATATTCCTGCTCTAATGAATGCTGCTGATGCATATGTTATGTCTTCTTCTTGGGAAGGTATGCCCCTTGTGCTTTTAGAAGCTTCTTCTGTAGGTTTGCCTATAGTAACTACAGATGTTGGGGGGAATGGAGAAATTGTTATAGATGGAAAATCTGGTTTCCTTGTTCCCCCAAAGAATTCTGAAGCTTTAGCTCAGACTATGTTAAAAATGATGGACTTAGATGAAAATGTCAGAAAAGAGATGGGGAATTATGGGCGGAGGTATATAAAGGAAAATTATGATTTAGAAAGAGTAGTAGATCAGTGGGAAAGTTTATATTTAGAGCTACTTAAAAGTAAGGGGCTAAAAGTTGGAAGTATATAATTTTCTGTGGGATTTTAAAAGGTGTGTAAAAAAGAGGGGTAGTTATGAAATTAAAGCGTGTAGTCATTAAAAACTTCCGCTCAATCAAACATTTAGAATTTGAGTTTCCTGAAAGTAACTTACTTGTACTTGTAGGGCCCAATAATTCAGGAAAGTCAAATATTATACGGGCTATTAATTTAATTTGTGGAGAAGATTGGGTTAGTTCTGAGAGATTACAGGATTATGATTTTTATTTGAGAGACAAAAGTAAGGAAATAAGAATAGAACTTATTTTTGATAATGGTTCTTCTGCTATATTTTCTTCTTCTTCAAGATGGCCTGAGTATAGAGATGTTTTAGGGAATCTTATTCGAGATCAAAACATTAAAGAAGATTTTCCTTCTACTTATCTAGGAGCTGATCGGGCATTTGATCGCCATATATCTTTTTACGATTGGAGTTTATTAGGGAAAATTCGCAAAACATTTCATAAAAGGGCCTACAATCTTTCAGATAAACTTGAAGAAAGATTTAATGAAATTGTTGATCTATTTGACCAAGTTCCTGGTTTTTCAGAATTCAAAAAAGATTTTGGTAAATTTTTTGAAGAACTACAAGCAGATGTTCCACTAAAAATGTCAATAGACTTTAAGCCGTTTACTCCCAGTAATTATTTCAAAACTATGCATATTCTAGCATCTGATCCTAATCAAAATAGGAGAGATATTGATTTAGACGAATTAGGAGAAGGTACACGAAATTTGATTCTTCTTGCTCTTCTTAGAAGTTATGCTGTTAATTTAAGACAATATGGAGAAGAAATAAGAGGTATTTTAGCTCTTGAAGAACCTGAAATTTATTTACACCCTCAGGCACAACGGAATTTATTTCGCATTTTACGTGAGATTGTTAGCACTGGACTCCAGGTTATTATTTCTACACATTCGAATAATTTCGTTGATACGGAATTTTTTGATTCGATCGGTCTAGTGCGAAAAGTTGATGACCCAGAAAATAAAGGTTGTCAGCATACAACTTTAACTTTGGTTTCAAAAGCTGAGCTTGTAGAACATTGTTACAGAACAGGTGTACCAGAAGGAAAAGCTACTATCGAAAATATTACTGAATATTATAAGAGTACTTCAAATTACCGGCTAAACGAAGCTTTTTTTGCTAGATTTCTCATCCTTGTGGAAGGTGAAACTGAAGAATTAGCTTTACCAGAGTACTTAGCTGCGGTGGGCTTGAATTGCGACCAAAAAGGTGTGTCAGTTATTGCAGTGCAGGGCAAAAATCAGATTCCCAAATATTGGCGTTTGTTTGGTAAGTTTAAAATTCCGATGTTAGTGGTTTTTGACAACGACGATGACGGTGTGGATGCAAAAGGTAGTGATAATCAAAAAAGAAAGTCTAATAAAAACTTAGCAAGTTGTTTTGGTTTGCAATTGGAACAAATTTTACATGGAAAAGCGTGGGATGTTGTAACAAGCGAAAATGAGCCTGCAACACCAATCGTAATTCTGGGTAAAGAATTTGAAACAGCTGTAAAACAAGACTATGAAAACACTAGAACGGAACGAACTCCAACTTATGAAAAAATAGAAGAGGAAGCGCATAATATAATCAAACCAGTATCGAAAAACCAAGCAAAAGGGCTTATTGCTCGATACATAGCTCGGCGAATTCATAGTTTTATGCCAGATTATGCACCTCAATTTGTAAAGCGTATAGCTGAGATAGTAAAAGAAGAATTGGGATTCTATTAGAGGATTCATGAAGAAAATTATTTTTGTAAGTTAATCACGATTATGTACTTTACGTGTTATTTGTAAAGGTAAGAGAAGGTATTAAATGGTATCAGTATAAGGTTTTTTGTGCAAGGAGGCAAAGAAATGAAAATAGCCTATATAATTACACGTGCTGATGCTATTGGTGGTGCTCAGGTCCATGTGAAAGATTTGGCTTATTTTTTAAAAAAACAGGGTCATGAAGTAATAGTATTAGTGGGAGGAACAGGGTCTTTTACTGAGAAATTAAAAGAGTTAGATATACCGTATATTGCTCTAAGACATTTAGTTCGTCCTATTAATCCATTTAAGGATTTGCTTGCATTAAAAGAGATTATCGATGTTTTACGTGAAATAAAACCTGATATTATCTCTTTGCATTCATCAAAAGCTGGATGGTTAGGCCGATTGGCTGCAAAGTGGTTGAAAATACCTGTAGTTTTTACAGCCCATGGTTGGGCTTTCACTGAAGGAGTTCCTAAGAGGCAACAGATAGTTTATAGGTGGGCAGAAAAATTAGCAGCTCCCTTTGCTGGTAAAATAATTACAGTTTCTAACCACGATCGTGAACTTGCTATAAGGTACAAAATTACCCACCCAAGCAAAATTGTTACAATTCATAATGGGGTGCCTGATATTGATAGTACTCTTTTTGCTAAACCTGAAGTTGAACCAGTACATTTAATTATGGTAGCTCGCTTTGAAGAACAAAAAGATCATATTTTATTGTTAGAAACTCTTGAGGAACTGAAAGATTTATCCTGGACATTTGAATTAGTAGGTGATGGGCCATTGATAGGAATAGTTAGAGAGAGAGCTGAAAAGTTAGGAATTTCAGATAAAGTTCAATTTTCTGGTGCTTGTGATGATGTGCCTTTTAGATTGGCAAAAGCACAGATTTTTATTCTAACATCAAAATGGGAAGGATTTCCACGTTCTATTTTGGAAGCAATGCGGGCAGGACTTCCAGTTATAGCTTCTGATGTAGGAGGAGTAAAAGAAGCGGTTATTGATGGACTAACAGGATACATTATTCCAAGGGGAGATAAAGAGGAACTGAAAAAACGTTTGAAGGAACTAATATTAGATTCTCATAAGCGTATTAGGTTTGGATTAGCGGGGCGAAAAAGATACGAAGAGTTTTTTACTTTTGAACGCATGGCCAAACAGACTATGGAAGTGTATCAAGAAGTCATTAGGCAAAAATCTAGCAAAATGTTATAATTTTACGAGGAGTAAAGCAAAATGCTAGAAAATTTTAGCAATAGGGAGTTAGCAATTGGTTTTTGGCTACTCATATTATTGGTTTTAGTGATCTATAAAAAAGATACTAGGCACTCGTTATGGGATCTTCTCAAAGCATTTTTTGACAGAAAATTGATTGGTTGGCATATAAGTATGGTTTTATATGTATCATTAACAGTTTTTATATTGTTTAAAATTGGACTCTGGGAGTTTAAATTATTAAAAGATACTATTATATGGTATATAGTTACTGCTATTCCTTCTACTATAAAATCGATAAACGAAGCTAAAGATATGAAATACTTTAAAGAGATGGCAAAAAATAATCTCAGCATAGGTGTTCTGGTGGGATTTATTGTGGATTCGTACAACTTTTCATTAATCTGTGAAATTATTTTAATTCCTTTGTTTGTTTTTTTATCTCTTATGCTAGGAATTGCTGAACACGAGGTAGAGTATGAAAATAAAGAGTACGAAGTAACAGCTAATCTGTTGAGATACACGACTGCAGGTGTTGGTTTGTTTTTAATATTTAGTTCATTAAACAGATTTTTAAGTGATATAAAAAATATTGTTCTTTTGGAATTTATAAAAGATTTTATTTTACCAATAACTCTTTCAATGATGTTTATTCCATACATATATTTTCTCGTGTTATATTCATCTTATGAAAAACTTTTTATGAGACTGAATTTTAAAAAGACTATTGATGATAAATATAGAACTTTTCTGTATTTGAAGATATTATTGTTCTGTAGATTTAATATTAATAGGGTAAATAATTTTATCGATTATAGTGAAATAATGAAAAGTTATGTCAAAAGCAAAGATGATATAAACCGGTTGTTTAAAAATTATAAGATAAATGCACGTACCCAAAAAGCTTTAAATCTACAACGATAATTCTACCCAAGTGACAAATTATTTTAATAGGTGGTGTCTCTAATGCATACCCATTTTCATAAATTCTTTAAATTAAGCAAATTTATTGTTTTCATTGTAGATTTATTATTAATTCATACAGGATTTATACTTGCGTATACTATCAAATTTGGAACAAATCCGCCAATTGCAAACCTTGAGCCATATTATGAGTTAATTCCTGTGATCACATTGTCTGCTATTATTTTATTTCATATTTATGGTTTGTATACTATCTCACGGAAAAGCTATGGAGATATAGTGTTTTCTTTAATTCTTTCCTTACTGCTGCTGCAGGTGTAACAGTAGCTTCAACATTTTTTATAAGACAGTTTGCATTTCCACGGAGCATATTTTTTATAGCTTTTGGAATTCAGCTTGTATTGTTGTCCCTGTGGAGATATTTAGTACAAAATGTAAGAAAATATGTGCATGGCGAGAAGAAAGTAATGATTATAGGCGAAAAGGAAGTAGCAGAAAAATTAGCGAAGAAATTAATTTCAAGTTCTAGAGGTTGGTTTGATATAAAGTACATAATAAGTCCTCAAAGATATGATGAGATTATTAATCACATCAATGAAGTAGATGCAATATACATATGCAGTGGTGTTGATGAGAATCTTAAGACCCGTCTTTTTTATGATTCAATGAAATTTAAGAAACATCTTTTTATTGTCCCAAATCTAAGAGATATTCTTTTAGTAAAATCGCAATTTGTACAATTTGATGATGTTCCTGTTATAAGTGTGAATTATCCTTCATTGACTAGTGAAGATAAGTTAATTAAAAGGCTTTTCGATATAGTTTTTTCATTTATTGGTATAGTAGTTACTTTGCCTCTAATGGTAATAATTGCTATGTTGATTAAAGCGACTTCACCCGGTCCAGTGATTTATAAGCAGTTAAGAGTAACAGAGAAAGGCAAGAAGTTTAATGTATATAAATTTAGGACAATGGTCAAAGATGCTGAAAAAATGACAGGACCTGTTTTAGCTACAGAGGATGATCCAAGGATTACAAAAGTAGGCAAGGTGTTAAGGGCGACTAGACTTGATGAACTGCCTCAATTATTTAATGTTTTGAAGGGCGATATGAGCTTTGTAGGTCCCAGACCTGAAAGACCATATTTTGTAGAACAATTTGAAAAGCAGTATCCTTCATACAAGTACAGGCATAATGTAAAGGCAGGGATAACAGGTCTTGCACAGGTATTTGGAAAGTATACGACAGATGTGGACGACAAATTGAGATTGGACCTTATATATATCACAAATTACTCTTTATGGCTTGATATTAAGATAATATTATTGACATTAAAGACCATATTCATAAAAGAAGCATCTTCTGGTGTGAAAAGAGAGATGGAATTAGAAGAGCTGTTGAAATCTTTAAACTATAATGTTTACAGTGAATTAGGAATTACAAAAATAGATAAGTGAGGAGATATATACGATGAAAGTTTTAGTCACAGGTGGTGCAGGCTTTATAGGTTCACATGTAGTAGATTTGCTGATTGAAAATGGATATGAAGTCATAATAGTTGATAATCTTTCAACAGGAAAAGAAGAATTTATAAATAAAAAGGCCATTTTTTATAAAAAAGACATTACAGATGAGAACTTGTGTGAAATATTTAAAAAAGAAAAGCCTGATTATGTGATACATCAGGCAGCTCAGATAGAGGTGCAGAAATCAATTGATAATCCTGTATTTGATGCGAAGGTAAATATACTTGGAACAGTATATTTACTGGAATGTTGCAGAAAAAGTGGTGTTAAAAAAGTTATATACGCTTCATCAGCAGCAGTGTATGGAAATCCTGAATATCTTCCCATTGATGAGAAACATAAAGTAAATCCCATATCTTACTATGGAATATCAAAACACACACCAGAGCATTATTTTGAGGTATACAGGCAATTGTATGGATTGAAATATACGATTTTGCGCTATGCAAATGTATATGGGATAAGACAGGACCCAAAAGGAGAAGGTGGAGTAATATCTATTTTTATAGATAAAATGCTTAAAGGGGAAAGACCTATTATTTTTGGAGATGGAAAGCAAACGCGTGATTTTGTTTATGTAAAAGATGTGGCGAAAGCTAATCTTTTGGCATTGGAAAAGGGAGATAATGAAGTTGTAAATATAAGCACGAATAAACCTACAAGTATAAATGAGCTTGTTGAGATAATGAATAAAATCATGAATGCCTCTTTAAAGCCTATTTATACAGAGCCTCGAAAAGGAGATATAGTACATAGTTATCTTGATAATAAAAAAGCTTTGGATGTGCTTGGATGGAAACCGGAGTATAGTTTGGAAGAGGGGTTAAGGGAGACAATTGAGTATTATAAAGGGAACGTCAAATAAGGCTATGAAGATTCCCTAAAAAATTTCAGGAGGGGCAATTAAATGAAAAAAGGCAAGTCTACAACAGTAGGTTATTTATTGGCCTTTTTCTTGGGGGGTTTTGGAGCGCATCTTTTTTATTATCAAAAATATCTAAAGGCCGTGATATATCTCTTGATTGTCATATTTTCCGCAGGCAAATTGCTCCCTTTGACCATGGTATTGGGTTGGATAGATATGTTTTTTATTAAGAAATGGCAGAAGGAGTATTTAGAAAGGGAAGAAAAGGTTTCAAAGAGGCTTCCCGAAATACCAGGTCAGCTTCCTTTTACAAAGGAAATTACTCAAGCCAGAAAACTTGTTTCTTCTCCAGAAAAAGTTTTACCTCAAAAGGGAAAAGAGAGATTTTACAAGGAAGAAGATATCATACTGCCAGAATATGCTCATCTTGAAACTCCTCGCTACATAAGAAAAGAAATTGAGGAACTAAAAAATTCTGTTAAAGCCAAAAAGTCGAGCTCGCCTTCTATAGAAATTACCTTTTCCACTCGCGATACAGAGTTTATGAAAGATTCAATTAAATACGCTGATATGAAACTCAGGAATGCGGATTTTGTGCCATTGAAGGTGTATTGGACTACTTTTAGAGATTTGGACGAAAGGCAGAAGAGGTGGTATTTCTACTGGAGGCATCAGGCACTAAACGGCAATTATTTGGACACAGATTTGAGCTACGTAATCTTATTTGTTTATGAACTCTTGAACTATACATTCAATCAAAATGCTGCGTTCAACGTTAGTATGATGGTCCGCTTACGGGAGGCGTACAAGGATAGACTTCCTGATCTGGACAGATATATTGTGCCCTGGATAAGGGATATGTTGGTAGAACTGAATGAAATTGAATTGGCTTATAAATGGGGATTAGGGGCAGAACCGTATTCTGGGCTCAATTTTTATCAGATTTTCAAAGAATATCAAGATGATATTAGCAAAATACCTATGGAAGAATGGCGAAAGGTTCTATATGGATATTCAGAAACCACCTTTTTTAAAACCAATGCCCAAAGAGTATATGCTGTTTTTGAACTGGCTTTAAAATTATTTCAAAGGATAAATATAGAAGAGGGATTAGATCTGGAGAAAGCCTGGTTTAAACCAGAAGAAAAAATAGAGACATATCACTTTTTTAATAGCGCAGTAATAGGTCGAAATGTTCCAAGCCGGGTTATAAAGTACTTACAATATGTGCCTACAGATTATTTTTACAATGAAGTAACAGCTTTATTCCGGCTTTCAGAGAATGTTGCTCGATTGCTCGCTGGAGTTACCAGACAGCTTCAAGTAAACGAAGAATTGTTGCCTCCTGGGTTTAAAGAAGCTTTATTAGAGGAAATAAAGAGCTTGGACCTGACAAAGGATGTAGGCCTCAAAAGCCGTTTTTCTCCAGTTAAAGGAGTAAAGAGTCGTTTTTCTCAAGTAGCATCGAAAGAAAAGGAAGAGTCGAAACATATTATACCTCCAAGACCAGTCCAAACCACAGGGATAGACGGCGAGGAAATTGAACCTGAACTGGACTTGCCTGAAATAGACATTCCCGAAAATAGGTCTCGAATCTGCTTGTCTGATGAAGAAGTTGATGTGGAAGGATTTATTTCTTCCTTAACAGAAGAGGAATCTAAATTTATCAGCACATTTTCCAATAGAAAGAAAAGCATAAATGAAGCAGAGGAACAGTTGAGAGATCAAGGTGTTCCTGTAACGATTTTTGTCGAGCAGATAAATGCTAAAGCGGAGGAATATTTAGAAGATGTCTTTATTGAGCTCATAGGAGAAGAGTATGTGATAAACGAAGAGCTGGTAACTGTATGGGAAGAAGTGGAGAGGAGAAATCGGCATGAAAATTAAAAGGAGAGATTCAGCAGATATTTTAAGTGCATTGGCAGGCGGGGTGGTTCCTAAAAGAGGTCTCCAGTATATAATGGTGGGCCGTGAAGCGGAAATGAAACAAATAAGAGAAGAATTAAGAGACATAAAAGAAAATGGAAACTCTATGATCAAGTTTTTTATCGGCGCCTATGGAACTGGAAAAAGTTTTATGCAAAATTTTGTTAGGCAAGTGGGTCTAGAAGAAGGATTTGTAGTTACCAATGCGGATTTTACTCCCCATAGAAGATTGTATGGAAGCGATAATCAAGCTCTGGCCTTGTACAATGAATTGATAAAAAATCTATCAACCAAATCCGCACCCCAAGGGAACGCCCTGCCCATTATTTTAGATCAGTGGATAATGGGTTTGCAAAAGAAAGTAATGGAAGACCTAGATTATGAAGATAAAGCTGTTTTGGAGGAGAGTGTATTTGTTCAAGCAGTAGAGAAAGAAATTGTTAAAGCTGTTTCTCATTTAGATGAGTTAACGGGTGGTTACGATTTTGCAAAAGTTCTAAGTATTTACTATAAAAGTTTTGTAAAGCAAGATAAGGAAAAACAGAGTCAAGCTTTGAGGTGGCTCAGAGGAGAATATTTGACCAAAACCGATGCAATGCGGGACCTAGAAATTAGAGAGATCATTAATGATAGCAATTATTATAGTTACTTAAAAGTGCTGTGTAAATTTGTAAGGCAAGCAGGGTATTCAGGCTTGATTATCAATTTAGATGAAGCAGTCAATCTATATAAGATTACTCATAGGGAAGCCAGAGAAAAAAATTATGACTATATCCTGATGATCTACAATGACATTTTGCAAGGTTCAGTTGAGGGTTTGTATATAACGTTTAGCGGTACCCCTGAGTTTTTAGAGGATGAGCGCCGTGGGCTTTACAGCTACCAGGCATTGAAGCGACGTTTGAAGCCAGCGGTGGAAAAGGAAGAATATCAAGATTTAAGGCAGGCAGTAATGAAATTAACTCCCCTTACACCTGAAGAAACCTTGATTCTATTGATGAATATACGGGATATCCACGCAGCCCATTATGGCTATGAAATAAATGTGACGGACGAAGAAATTCGGAAGTATTTGCTGTGGACATACAAGCGACCAGGGGCTGAAAAGCACATTATTTTAGGAGATGTGGTCAGGCAGTTTATCAGCTTTTTGAATATTAAGATGGAACACCCTACTCTGAATTTTGAAGAATTATATATAGGAGAAGAGACTAGAGAAAACAACTCCTCGGAAAAAGTCATCGACATCCATAAACGTTTTAAAAGAACCCAGCTTTCATAACCTGGGAGGCAAATAAATATGAGCCAAATATTTTATAAGCTATCAGATAAAGTGCAAAAGAAAATATGGGACATGGGATGGAAACATTTTACCCCTATCCAAGAAAAAGCAATCCCTGTGATTATCGATACAGAAAAAGATGTGGTGTTGTCGTCAGGTACAGCTTCTGGAAAAACTGAGGCTGCATTTTTGCCCATCATCAGCAAAATCGAGAAGACAGCTCCTAGCGTTTTGAAGGTTCTTTACGTTTCTCCTCTAAAGGCTTTGATTAATAATCAATTTGAGCGACTTCAAAAATTATGTGAAGAGATGAATATTCCTGTGCATAGGTGGCATGGTGATGTGAGCCAACACAGTAAGAAAAAATTAATTGATAATCCTGCTGGCATATTACAGATTACTCCCGAATCTATTGAAAGCTTGTTCATAAACAGAACACGCTCTTTGAAGCAATTATTTCAGGACCTCGAATTTATTGTAATTGACGAGCTCCACGCTTTTATTAATACAGAAAGAGGAGTTCAGCTCCGATCTCTCTTATCTCGTATTGAGCGATACAGCAAAAAGCCCCCTCGGATCATCGGGTTGTCAGCAACAATCGATAATTTTTCTCTGATTAAAAAGTGGGTTAATTGCAACAATCCAGATAATGTGGAAATCATTGAAGTAAAGGGATTTGAGAGGGACATCTATTACAGTTTAATGCATTTTGAAAAAACTAAAACAGGAAATTATCCTCTGGAATTATACGAAGATATTCTAGAACTGACCCGGAACTATACCTCTTTGATTTTTTTTAATAGTCGGGCGGCAGTAGAAGAGGCTACAGTAATTTTAAATCGTTTAGCTCAAAGGGAGGGCCTGGGAGAAAGGTATTATGCCCATCATTCTTCAATAGCTAAGGCAGAACGGGAATTTGTGGAGAAGCTGATGGCAGAGTCCACTGAGATTAAAAGTGTTATAGCTACAAGCTCCTTAGAACTAGGGATCGATATAGGGGAAATTGATCTGGTAATACAGGTGGATAGTACATTTACGGTTTCCTCTTTAAAGCAGAGACTGGG
>Ga0208430_10199_pt1 | contig 13285 bp, 20 predicted proteins | sample Wag42014_10_12_FD_187329 | JGI IMG/M metagenome (GOLD analysis project Ga0208430, IMG submission 187329) | Deep subsurface shale carbon reservoir microbial communities from Ohio, USA - Utica-2 Time Series 2014_10_12 (SPAdes) (version 2) ...
CTCTTCAACCCCCAGTACATACCCTCTAATATTCATTTTTCTCTTTATATTTTATTATACTTTAAATTGAACATAAAGTCAACATTTCTGGCTCATTTTATTAAAATTAACTTGTCAGAATCGTACTTAACAAAAAATTCCTCTCCTTTATTTACTACCGTTGTAATTTCTATTATCTGATAATATATTTTCCCAACAATTGTTATTCTACTGAAGCTGTCAATAATAACAAACTTATCTCCATTTTTCAGCTCCCCGAGAGTTTCTTCTGCATTTTTTAGGTTGGTGAATATCAAATCAGGCAAAATATTCCTTTGCCTGATTCTTTTTAACGCATGTTCTTTTATAATAACAGCATATTCATTTCCAAACAATTCAATATACAAAGTATTTCCCCTCCTTCAAAATTTAATAAGAGAGGCTGTGGAAGCCTCTCTTACACGATTTTTCTTTGTTTTTCTTTGTGTTTATGAAGTAAATAATCGTCTATCCCTTTATAAGCAGGATCCCAGGTTTTTGTACGCACCTGGAAACCTGCATTTTTTAATTTTTCTTCCAGTTTTGCTTTTGCATTTTTTACAGCTTTGTTCATTAGAAGGTCCATATCGAATACGATATAGACGCTTTGAGCTCCAATGTCTTTGAGCACAACTTCTATCCCTTTTACTGCCGTGACGCCTGCTACGGATATAAAGGTGTATCCGGAAAGGTAGTGTGCTACGTCTGCTTTTAGAGGGCCTTCCGTTATGAAAACTTCTTTTGCAGGGTTTCCGTGCACACCCTGCCATGCATGTGCAGGAGTGCCGTCCGGCTTGCCTCTGGAGGAAAACCAGACATATTTCCTGCTTTCTTCTTCGTCCAATCTTATTTGAAAGCCCTGTATGCGTCCCTGTACATCTTTTACAGGGATTAAAAAGCCTTTATAATTTACAAAATCCCAGTACTTTTCTCCGTCCTTTTCTCTTTGGTAAAAACCTGGAATGCCTTTCAGGTTGTACCCTTCTTTAATAAGCTCCCTGCATATTTCCCAGCGCTGCTGGGGTTCTTCCGGCAGGGACTTATAAAGGTTTTTTGCTGTTTCTTCCCATGAAAGGCCTCTTTTGAGAAGGTTTCTGCGGTGGTATGGCTCCAGAACAAGTTTGTCTAAAAAGGCTCTATAAACTCTGTCTCTTATTTCTATCGGGGCAACCGGGTTATTCTGCACTTTTGAGGAATTTTCTTTGTTTAAACGTGGTACAGGAATGTTTCCGCTTATAAGCTCTTTATAAGCCTCTTCTTTGCTGAGATTTGTTAGTTTCGCATATAAGTCTACTACATCTCCGCCTTCTCCGCAGCGGACACAGTAGTAGACATTTTTTGATATATTTAAATAAAGGTGTCCATGCTCAGGGTTTTCTGAATCTCCGCAGAGCGGACACCTTGCAATGTACTCTTCAGATGAGGCCTTTCTTAGAATTTTTATTCCCAGTCCTTTTGCAGTATCCAGAATGTCAAAATCTCTACGCATTCCTGAATCCCCCTTTAAATGTTGTAATAAACAGCATTTTCAAAGGTTTCAAATAAGTCTAAATTGTAAGGCCATTTTGGAATTAGTACCAGTTTGTTTGTGTTAAGCATTTGTTTTATCTGCACCGGATCGTCTTCTACATAAACATCTGCATCTAGCTGATGTTTTTCTTTTGTGAAATACACTTCAATTCCGGGGAAATATTTTTCTGCCCACCTTTCAGTTAAAAACTTTAAATCCTTGCTGCGGCTTGTTACAAAAACAACTTCTGCACCAAGATTTATAAAAGTTGTTAGAAGTTTTAATGAACCGGGAATTGGCTCTGCACCAAGTAAAATGCTAGTTCCTTCTACTGTCGTCCAGAAGTCTTCTGTTAGCTCTGGATTGGGGTATAGGGCTGTATTGTACCCCATTTCTTCCAGCCTTTTGTTTACATTGATAAGTGTGTTATCAATATCGAATGCGACTATCTTGCCTTCCACGTTGTATAAAAGGTTTAAAAATTTGGAAAGATCTTTAACCTTCCCTGAAAAGTACACCACCTGCTTCATCCTTAATTCCTCCTTTTGATAAATTTTAAAAGGAGCTATACGGAGACGTATCTCCGCAGCTCCTTTTTTGTCCGCACTATAATGTCCGGGCCACCTTCAATCCATGTGTTAGTGTCTTTGTAAACGGTTATGATTGCTACGCTGTTTGGATTGTCGAATACGGCCATGTAGGCCGTTTTTAGCACATAGTCAAATACTGCAAATCTGCGCTGTTTCCCCCTCAGTTTTTTTACTTTTGATTCAGCAGCCTCCAGGGATTGAAGGATGTCTAATGTATTGATAGACGTTCTGCTTTTGAGACGTTTTAGTGCATGTTCTGTAAAAGTTACTTTTACGAGAACACCCCACAAAGGGATTATATACTCTTCCCTCCTTTTCATTTTTTTAGTCCTCCTTTACAAGATAAGAGGCAGCTTTTGTAGGCTGCTTATTGTTTTTTAGATCTCTTTACTAATGACTTTGTAGCTGTAATGGATGCAGTAGGTACATCCTTTGGGATGCATATTGTTTTCTTTTTTGCATTTTCTAACAACGTGGTCCACAATAAAGTCTTCATATTTTTTGCACCAGTTTCCTGCTTCTATAACAAAGCCTGCGGATTTGGGTTTTTTTAATTCTATTTTGTTTTCCATTGTTCTTGTCCCCCTTTTTCTTTTAATTTTTATAACTGCCAGCCGTCTTTGAGAAGTATTGTGCCCTTTTCTATATCTTTGTCTCCCCCCGGCCCCTTGTTCAGCCATAAAAATCCTACATCTATGGCTGTGAGTCCAAACTTTTTAGCATTTTCCATTTCATTTTTTATTAGTGCTTCAAGGTCTTCTTCGTTGAGTCTTATTTTTGTGGGATCTATGTTGTTTTCTCCGTCCCAGCCGAGGAGTTCATAAAATTTAGTAAGTTTTTGATAGGGGTCAAGATTGTTATTAAGTTTTCTTAAAATATTTTCCAGCTTTACTTTTTTCATAAAAGATTCCTCCTTCTATTTTTTTAAGGACAGCATTTTGCTGTCCCTTTTTATTTTAAAGTTTTAAATTTCTTAATCTCATTAGTTGCAATTTTATCACATAGGTTGTTGTACTTATTATTAGAATGACTTCTTACTTTGAACCAATTTATTTGATGTGGTTTAGAAACTTCCAGCAGTTCTTTCCATAAATCCTGATTCTCTACCGGGGTTTTATCAGATTTAAACCAGTTATTTTTCTGCCACTTTTTAATCCATCCTTTTGTGAAAGCGTTAATTAAATAACTACTGTCACTGTATAAATTAACTTTGCAGGGACTTTTAAGAGCCTTTAAAGCTTCAATAGCTGCTTTTAATTCCATTCTGTTGTTTGTGGTGTTTTCTTCAAATCCTGATATTTCCTTTTTTATTCCTTTGTACAGTAAAACTGCTGCCCAGCCACCAGGGCCGGGATTACCACTGCAAGCTCCGTCAGTGTATATTTCTACTGTTTCACCGTTTTTCATGTGTTTCCTCTCCTTTTTGTTTATTTATTTACATTTGTTTCACCCACAGAACGGACAGTAAAGGCATCCTTCTGCAGGAATTAGTTTTGCTCCGCAGTCAGGACAGTAGAGTTCCTGAACTGTCTGTGCAAGCTTAATGCTTTTCTTTTCTTCTTTTTCCTTCATAAAAATCCCCCTTTTCTTTTTATTTGAGGTTATATTTTTGTGAAAAATATTGTACAACTTCCGGTATTGCCCTTTTGTAGTAAGGCTGATTCCGTCTGCACCACTCTTTTAATTCTTTCTTGGTGGTTATGGGTGGATGCCAGCTTGTACCTGATTGAATTGCGTCTAATTGCGGTTCTAATTCTTTAATAAAATCTTTTACTGTCCATCCTTCCCAAATTTCTTTTTGAAAATTAATTTTACCCATTTTCATTTCTCCTTTCTTTCAAAATTTTTATTAAAAAGCATACATCTGTTAAAAACAAAATGTATGCTTTTTTCAAGCTTTTTATTTTTGTATGCTTGTACTTAAGTTGAAGGTCCACGTTTTTGAAAATTTTTGTACCGCTTTTTACGGCAGAGGGTACAGTGCCGTGAGCTTTTCCTGACAACCTCTCCTTTATTTTTCTCCTGCACTGCACAGTGGAAGAGGTACAGCAATCACAGGAGAAGTGTTTTACGTCAGGATAAAGCTCTATGTACAATCAGGGCAGAGATTAGCTCTGCCCTGATTTTTAATTAAGACTTTATTTTCTTTAAAATCTTCTCTAGTTCTTGTATGTGTTCTTTTGTAGCACTGAAAGACATCTCTGTACTTCGTTTTTCTTTAATAAAGTTTGTTAATGTTTCTATTTCAGTTTGGATAAGGTTAGCAACGATTTCTTTTTCTCTTTTTGTTAAACGCACAGCAGATCTTCTCCCTCTTCTGATTCTTCTTCCAGCTTAATTCCCAGAACATAATCTACTGCTTTTTGTGCTTTGCCTGCTGCTATGAAGATCCAGTTTTTGTTGTTCTGTAACTGCTTCAGCCATGCCTGAATATAGGCTGTGCTGTTTTTTATTGTCATTTCAGTAATACCTGCATGTTCGCAGAGCATTGCTGAGCCTATTTCTGCAACTAACTCTTCTAATGAGTAAGTTTCTGAACCGAATATATCTTCTTCGCCTTCTTTGAATCTCTTTAGTCTCTTGGGATGGCCGGTTGAGTGTATGATTTCGTGAAATAGTGTAGAATAATATTCATAAACACTGTTGAAAAGCCCCTTTTCTGGCACGTTGATTAGATCTTGTGAAGTAACATAGTATGCTGCATTAGGGTCATCGTGAATTATTGCAGGTGCATTTTTATAGCCTGCTACGATTTTTTCTGCTTCTTCTATAGGATTGTGTTCTACTTTTTTAAGCTTAGAAGGAATTCCCTCGATGTCGCTTAGGTGAAAGACGTGGTAATACCTTAAAACAAGCAGTTCTTTTTCTCTTTCTATGACTTCACCCGTTTCGGGATCTTTTTCTTCAATAATTTTAGTGTACGGCTTGAAAAACACTACTATTTCACTCTTTGCTCCTTTTTTAATTCTTCCCCCAAGCTGCTGTACTTGCCTGAAGGTGAGATATTCCCCTCCTTTTGACAGCAGCAGTACGTTTATCCCTGTGTAGGGCCTTCTGGTAACATAATTTATGGGTGGGTTGTTTCCCCAACCCTTTATCCATGGGATTTTTCCCTTCTCCATCTGCCGGAGTATTTTCTCCAGCACAATATCATGTACTTTAGACATTCTTACTTCCCCCTTTTTGTTTTTGATTTTAAAAAGAAAAAAGGCGGGAGCTTATAACTGCTTCCCGCCTTTGACTTTGGCACCTATTTAACAGCCTCTTTGGTAAGTTTAGTTTTATGCATTTTTAAACACATCTTCAAAGTCGTATATATCACCGTTTTCTATATCTTTAAGGCCTCTTTTTATTGATTCTATTAGTTCAACGTCGCTGAGGATTTCCTCTTCATCAATCTCAGTTTCCTTTAACACTTTCTCAAAAGGTATAAATTCATTTTCATTTTCACTGGCAAGTGTTTTTTCAGCTTCTTCTATAAGTTGAATATCAAATTCGTCTAATTCTTCTTCTATTAATTCTTTTAAGTTTTCAAGAATAGCTATAATTTTTGCCATTTTTTCTTCGGGAATTTCGTCTATTATTTTATATGCCTGCTCTTTCAAATTCATTGCACTCACCACCATTTTTATTTTCCCTTCTTTTATTGTAACTCTTTTTTGATATTCTTTGTACCCGATTTTTACAGCAGAGGGGTACAATGCTGTGAGCCTGCCCAACAACCTTCCCTTGACGCACAGAAGGGGAAGGGACGATTTTTTGTTTTACGCTGGACTTAGGCTCTATGTACAGAAGAAGAAGGCAGAGCGCCTTCTTCTTATAAGTCTGCAAAGGCTAAATCCTGCGATGCTTCAATCTCAATTGCTTTTACACCTTCTTTGACTCTTGCTTCGATTACTTGTGTGTCTGGTGCTGTGTACGCTGTAATACTTTCGGCATTATCTATGAAAATCGGGAATTTGATATTTGTTAAGCCCATTATAAGGTTTGCTATTTCAAGCCCTGCTTTTATTCGCTCAGAATAGGAGAGTACATTAAACTCCTTGCCGTCGTAAAGAATTTTGAAATCGTCTTTGATTTCTCCTGTACTTTGAACCACTTTCCAGAGCTGGAGAGATACTTTATTTAAATATTTGTTTATTTCTGCTGCTTCCAGTTCTAATTTTTTAGAATTGAATGTTTTTGCATATTCTATTAGAGTTTTTACTTCATTAATCTTTTGTTCGGCCAGTTTTATATCTTCTTTTACTTCTTTGAGCTTTCTTTTTGCTTCTTCTTTCTGTCTGAGCAGTGCTTTGACACTTTCGTTGTGGCTTATTACTTCTCTTTCTTCAAACCTGAGTTTTTCTATTTGTTGCATTATCTGCTGAATTTCTTCTTTGTTTGCATCTATGTTCAGCGCATTCTCTAGTTTCTTAATTTTTATCTCAAGTACTTTTCTGTATTTATTTACTTTTTCTTCAAATTCCTTTTCTGCTTTTTTGTTTTCTTCAATAACAGCTTTTAGCTCTGTAGCAATTTTTGTACCTTTCTCTTTAATCTCCTGTAACTTTGTTAATAAAAGCTGCTTTTCTTTTGCAGTAACATCAATTTTGTTACCGCATTTATTGCAGGTAATGTACTGCGGTTTGAGGTTTTTAATCTGCTCCTGAATTTTTTTGTATTCCTGCAGCAGTTCTTCTCTGGTTTTCTGCAGGACTGCTGTATCCTTAAATTGTGGTTTTTCTATTGGCGGATTTTTGTACTGTTCTCTCAAAACAGCGAGTTCTTTTTCTATTTCTATGTTTTGATTTTTCTGAAGTTCCATTAGCTTTTCTTCTAGTGCTTTCAGCTGGGTTTCATCAAAGCTTTTTATTTCTGGAATTTTTGCATTTATTATCTGTCTCAATATCTCTATATTCCCTTCAGATTTTAAAAGCCCCTCTTCCCAGTCTTTTAGAATTTCCCGCCGTTTTTCAATAAACGTATTTGCATTGTTAAATTCGTTTTTCTTTAAAGCTTCTGCTATTTCCGGAGAAAGTTTTTCGAAAACTTCTTCATTAGAAACTTCAGGTAAAACTTTGTAAAGTATGGTTTTAGCATCTTTTGGCGCAAGGCTTGTGAAGTATAGAGGGTTAAATATAGTGAAAAATATGTCTTTGTCTTGTATAAATTGACTGTACAGGTCAATTTGTGTAGATTTAACGCCATTTATGGTTATTTCTATTTCATTCTTCTTTTTTGAGCGGGTTATTTCATATTCTTTCCCATCTTTTTCTATAACTAACGTTACAGACATTTCGCTTTTTCCTATACTTATTAATTTGTTCGTTACATTCTCTGTGCCAAACAGGTTTGCTCCTGTAAGACACCATGCTATTGCTTCTCCGATAGAAGTTTTACCAACCCCATTATCTCCATAGATTATGGTGTGTTTATTGTCAAAGTTAATAGTCGTATTTTTGTGGTTTTTGAAGTTTTTTAAGATTATTGATTTTATTATCATTTCGTCTTCCTCCTCTTTTTATTTTCTGGAAGTTAAAAGCACGCCCCTGAATTAACAGAGACGTGCTTTTTCTTTTTTAAAAATGATAGTCTAATACAGTGCCAATGTAATACTTTTGTCCTTCTTTCAGATTATAGCGCACGAATTCGTCAAAAGTTGTCCATGTTTCTTTGTGATAGATATATATCCCGTATTTTTCTTCGATCAGGTTTTCCAAAATCCACACTTTTGTGCTGTCTGTCGAAAATTCCTCGAGAGTGAGTTCCTGCACAATTTTTTTTAAATTAAAAAACCTTGCGCTAAAGTATTCCTCCTTAAAACCTTTTGGAAAAATAATTGAATATTCCTGTGGATCATATGTTACTTCTTTATATTTCTTCAAATACTCTATAAAATATTGAATTTCTACGTCTCTATCAACGTCATCACTAACATAGTCAGCTATAACCCCTACAAAATCGTCATAAAAATCTTCTTCGCAGGCAAAGTCTTCTTCAAATCTCAACGGTTTTTCTTCTAACTGGATAATTGTCCCATGCATAATTTATTCCTCCTTTACTTTTTCGCTTTCTTTATAGGCTAAATAAACGTCTTTTAGAACTGCCTCATAATTTTTTAGTGCTATGAAGAGTGCATCTCTGCTGCGTATCTTAATGGCTTCGTCTATGTCTATCATGCAGTCCCGATATTTTTTACTAAGCTCTGGAGCGTTTTCTACGGCCCAGAGCAGGCCTACTTTTTCCCCTTTGAAAATTCGGGTTAATTTGTCCCTAAAGTTTCGCAAGTACTGCATTGCAGCCTCGTCATCCCAGTCTGGAACCAGTGAGTAAAACCTTTTTTCCTCTAGATTCCAGATCTGTTCATGATACTTCCTTTGTTCTTTTATGGGAAGTGAGTAGGCACGTCTGAGCTTGCTTTCTATTTGTCCTAGACTCATAAGACTTCCTCCTTCATTTTTTTATTAAAAGAGGGGAATTGCTCCCCTCTTTCTTACATTACCATTTCGTAGTCTATAACTTCTTCCAGCTGTTTATTTCCTACTTTTGTCTCTTTAAGTGTGTAGTTCTTTATTATTGCATTTTTCATTTCTTTGAATTCCTCTGGAACAACCATTGTGTGCTGGTTGCCCTTTGTATCACTTAAAGATGCAACATATATAGTCTTGCCTGTCTTGTCGAAAAAGCCTTTGACAGCAGTAACTTCCAGAGGCCCATATTTACTATTGTCATTTTGTATTTCTTCAGGGAAGAGATCTTCCGGCACTTCGTCTATTTCTTCTTCTGGAGGAAATGTAAAATCTTCGTTTTCTACTTCATCCATTATTTCGTTCACCAGCTCCTCTACATCCTTTTCTTCCTCTGCTGTTGGTGGGTTTACTGCTGCATTCGGTTGGTATAAGTGCAGAATATACACTGTTTTGTTATATTTCCCCTCTGCTAGCACTTTCATGGGTACAAGTGCCAGCTTAAGTGGTATTCCGGCTATCTTCCCTCCATTTGTAGATTTTATTATGTCTATCGCTGTGTTTATTTTTTTGATGCTGTTTATCGAGCTTGTATCAATTTGGAACACGCCTTCAGGGATCCCTTGTACATAAAAAAGGAGGTTTCCTACTTCTCTGCACTGGCCTTTCTGGTAGTACGGGCAGTTTCTGTATTTGCACTCAATTTGTTTTATTTCGCCTGTTTGTGGGTTTGTTTCAAAAGCTATTTCTCCATCACCTTTGCAGAGAAGACGATTGTTGCCATATCTTTTGAGCCACTGTGGGAAAAACATTTCTGGGTCATTTACAGGGAACATGATATCTAGTTCCCTTGGTTTATCGCCGTACAATGCTTTGAATTTGGCTACAATTTCCGGGGGAGTGTTCCCGTCTTCATAAACTACGAAATAGTCTGTTGCTGTAGGATAGAGATTTCCTCCCTTTGCTTTCTGTTTTGTCCCCAGATGGATTTTTCCTATGCGGGCTAAACTTCTTTTTTCTGTCAATCCTTTAATAGGCATGTAAATTCCTCCTTTTTTTGATTTTTTATATTAAAAACGTACAGAGAAAAGCTCTGTACGTTTCAGACTTTTTAAATGCCTCTTTTTACGGCAGAGGGCATTGTGCCGTGAGTCTCTCCCAACAACCCCTTCTTTACTCTCTCCTGCACCGCAAAAACGGAAGGGGTACGGATATTGCAGGAAAGGTGTTTTACGCTGAAATGAAACCCTATGTACCCTCTTTCATGCAAAGAGGGCGAGGAACTGAGTGCTAGTGGCTGCGCCCGTCAGGGCCAGCCAAAAAGCGAACGACGAGCACTTCCTCCCTCTTTAAGTGGATCAGCGCCTTCCCTATTTCCTGGTAGCATGTTTCACAATATATTTTGAAAAACAAAAAAGGCAAGGTTTTTGCTCCCTGCCTTATACTCTTGCCAGGCCCCTGGCCCCTATTATTCTTCCAGCTTCGTCCCTTACAGGATCATCAGGAATCATTACATCAGTTCTGTCTGATACAGCCTGTGCTACTATGCTTGATACAATGTAAATTGTTTTAACTGCAGGATCTGGCAGGTTTTCCAACCTGTCCAAATTTGTTTTTGTAGATGGGGATAGTCTTTCCATCCACAGTAATTTCTCCTACCCTTTCTCTTGTTACACTCACCCTTGCAATAACTCCCGAAGGTTGAATCTTTATTTCACCTTCAGGAGTTATGATATTAATTTCATGAGGTGTTAGATTTACAAGATTCACAACAATTCCCCCTTTTCTTTTTTTTTTAAAAATAAAAAAGCACACAACAGAAGCCGTGTGCTTTTTTCTGGTAGCGGACACAGGACTTGAATCTGCATTTGCTGGCTGAAAACCAGCTGTCCTTGTTTTTTGAACGAGTTCGCCACTTTATTCCCTTTTTAAAAAAAACAAAAAACAAGGCTATACCCTGTTTACATGCTTTTTTTGACGTCGCTTTTTTCGGCAGTGGACGCCATGCCGTGCAGATCCTTCAGCAACCCCTTCTTTAACCGCAAAAGCGGAAGAGGTACGTTCCCCTCTATAGGAGAAAAGTATTTTATGCTGAGGATGCTGCTTGTTCAATATATAGTATATCACTTTTTTTTAAAAAAGTAAATCCCTATTTTTTAGTAAAACGTTTACTACAAAAGGCTGAATAATAGGGTAGGAACGTTCCCTACCCCGTCTACTGTGCTTTTCTGACAAGCCTTTTTAAAACACCTGTTATTCTCTGCTTTTTATGGTCTATTCTTGTTATGCGTACTGTAACCTTGTCGCCTTTTTCTATTTTTGTTTTCCAGTATGGATTGGGACATAATACGTCTATTCCGGGTTCTAAATTGACAAAGTATCCATAAGGCTGTGAGCCTGTTATTGTACCTAAGTATTCTCCTCCTCTTTTGTACTTTGAATCTATCTGTTCAAATGGATTGGGCTTTGTTTGCTTTATTGAGATTTCCACTACGCTGTTTTCTATGTCCAGCTTTGTTATTTTTGCCGGTACTCTGTCTCCAACCTGCAGGAGGTCGTTTATTCTGTCTATATAGCCGTATCCTATTTCTTCTTTTGGTACCTTTGTTTCTATTCCGTATACCTCTGCAACAGCGTGGTTTTTGCCTATTGCAACGATACGGGCAAGTATTACGTCTCCTTCTTCGTGTTTTGGAAGTTCATATTTTTTCCTCAAGTTCATTGCGAATTTTCTTGAGGCAATTGCTATTTCTTTTTCTGTGTCTATGCCACGCACTATAAAGTCTACTTCAGCGCCTATCATGGAGCGCACAATTGTTTTGTTTATGTTTTCTATGCCCATTTCTTCAAAGGGTATTATTACTTTTACTCCGCTGTAAAATATGACTGCAAAGTTTTTATCGTTCTGGCTTTCTATTGCGCTTAAAGTACCTGTCAGAATTTTGTTTGACTGCCTTGAGGCATAAATGTCCTGCCATGCTTCTGTCATTTTTACCCTCTCCTTTCGTTTTAGTTTTTTTATTTTAAAAAGAGCCCAGGACATTTTCCAGGCTCTTTTTAAGGCTTAGTATGGAATTTTTGAACTGTTCTTTTACTTCATTACTGCAGGATGCAATTTCTTTGAAGGTGGATATTCTGTCATTCAGCCTAATAATTTCGTCTATTATTTTTCTTGCTTTTTCATCAGATGTGGCCTGCAGCTTCAGCTCTTCATATTCTCTTTTTGTTTTCTCAAGTTCCTGCTGCAGCAGATTCAGCTTTTCCTCAGCCTCTGCCTGCTCTTTTTTCAGCTTTTCTAACTCCCTTTTTACGTCATCAGGAATCACTTCTACCGCTTTTATTACTCCATTTTCCAGCCTCTTTATTTTTTCGTTGTTAAATTCTATGGCTGCTTCGTACTGTCTTATCAGGTTTTCTTTTTTAGAAATTTCTTCTTCTTTTAATTTAAGCATATATTCTCTAGTTTGAAGTTCTCTTCGCAGGTTGTTTATCTCATCTACAAGTTCTTTTATGCTTTCTTCTGATTCTTCTTTAATCTTTTTGATCTGCTCCGCTGTCATTTTATTTATGTCCTCACCCAAGGCGTAGTAAAGTTTCCTCTGCACTTCTTCGGCAAGCGCTGCAAGCTGCACACCTTCTGTTGTTGAAAGCTTTCCTTCCTCTATTAGCTGCTGTATTTCGGGAATTAAGTTATTTAGCTTGTTTATTCGCTGCAGCTGCCTTTCTGAAATTCCTATTAATTCGGCTATATATGATTGGTAGTAATTTGAAGGTAATTGCGACATTGTGTCGTGTTTTCCTGTACCATTACTGGAAGTAACTGGTCTACCTCTTCTAATTCCATATATTCTCATTAATTCTACAAGACATTTTGCAAGCTTTAAATCATTCAGATTGCCTTTACCCCTCTGTCTCAGATTTGTCTCTATTAAGTCTTTCAGCATCCAGTCCTCTTTTGTTAGTCCGTCTTTATCTTCATATGTTTTTACTTCACATGGTACTTCTTCAATTCCCAGCTCTTTTGCAGCTCTTAATCTCTGCGAGCCTGATATTACTGTGTAAGTTTCATCATCATTTTTGGTTACAATCAGAGGGGTTATTATGCCACTTGTTTTTATGCTTTCTAAAAAATCCTGCCATGCCTGTCCCTGTATGTCGTCAAAGAATTCGCTGTTCTTTGGATGTTCTTTTAAAAGATTAATTTTTATCATTTTCAATGGCTTTCGCCTCCTTAAGAGAAATAACAAAGTTCAAGTTTTCAAAGTATTCTGTATTTAAAAAAGTAGAAGCATCCGGATGTTCTTTAAGGTAGTCTTCTATGTTTTTCTTCAGCTTTGTTTTAAAAACTTCGTCTAAATAGTTGTCTAGCTTGTTATAAGCAGAAAAAGACAGATACCAGAGTAGAAATAAACCCAACATGATTATTAATTTTGCTGGAATCGTTGATGGGTTTGAGTCTATTAAAGCTGCAAGAATATACGCAGAGGTTTTTGTATATTTTGCTGCGATTACTATCCCTGCAAACAAAACAGGGATAGTAAAAGGAGATTTAAAAATATAGAGAACTTCTTCTAAAAAATGCAGGAACTTTTCTTCTGCAGTGTTTACTTTGGGAATTAAGTTTTCTTTTATTTTTTCTTCATACTCAATTTTTTTCTTTGTCTTAAGGTCAAATGCTCTCCCATGCATTGTTATGAGATATAGTAGATGGTCGATGA
>Ga0208430_10200_pt1 | contig 13247 bp, 14 predicted proteins | sample Wag42014_10_12_FD_187329 | JGI IMG/M metagenome (GOLD analysis project Ga0208430, IMG submission 187329) | Deep subsurface shale carbon reservoir microbial communities from Ohio, USA - Utica-2 Time Series 2014_10_12 (SPAdes) (version 2) ...
TTACATTTAGGACATTTGTCCGGTCCTATTCTTCCTGATTCTTAGTATTTCAAATTAATCTATTATTTATCGTTATCAGAATCAAAATATTCAGGATGATATTTTTCTATCAGCTTCCTGTATTGTTTGATAACAGAAGCTCCTCGGCCTGTCATATGTTTGATCTGGGTTGTGCTCATACCGCGTCTGATAAGGAATTTAACGCGTTCATAGTCCTTGATATATCTATCTACAGCATTTAATGAATGATCTGTTTTTCTGGCTATATCAGGTGGCTGCACCTTTTGCTCATAGAGTTCTATTATTGCTTTTTTATGAGTAGTTCCACGACCCATATCCAGTATATAACCTTTAAGAGGTAACACATCATCATGAGTTTCATGATATTCACCAACACGCTTTGAAATAGTTGCTGCAGAACGGTTCATTATTGCTGCCAGTTCTTCAACAGTTAGCATAGCACCCTGCTTTTTAGCAGCTTTAGTCAGTCTGGCAATACGGATCATATCATGTTCTGTTTTGGATACATTCTGCCTTTTTAATTCTATATCTTCCTCTATAACATAGGGAAGTTCAATAACTTCCTGCTTATATTCTTCACGTTTTTGACCCAGTTTTGGCTTTTTATTCTGGTCGGAAGTAGCAACCCAGCTTAAACTACCAAACTGATTGGTCTTTTTGCGAGGATGATATTTATACTCTAATTCAACTATATCGTCAGCTATTAGCTCCAATATTTTATGGCTGCCAAGTAGTTTATATTCACTCTCTAAAAGCTCGATAATAGCCTGTCTGAAGGTCTTTTTATCCAGATTAGCAAAAGGGTCCTGTCTCATTTTATGACCCCCTTTTTTGCCTCAGTTTTTACTGAAGCTTTTTCTTCGGCTATGTTAACTATATCAGCAATACGCTCTTTATACTCAGAGCTATTATATTTAAAATACAGTTCGGTATATTCTTTAACCAGTCTTTCTGAAATACCGACTATATGAGCTGTTTCTTTAATTGAAAGCTTATTTTTTATTGCCAGCAATACACGACCAAAATCATTGATATATCGCTTAATTGCTCCAGGAGAATGCCTGGTTTTCCTCTGTATTTCAGAGTAGGTATTATATTCAAGGTACAGTTTGATTATCTTAGTTTTATGAGATACTCCGGGTCCTATATCTTGATATGTACCTCGGGTTGGGACATTAAGATCCTGATCTTTAAGTTTTTTGATATCACGTCTGATAGTTCTTGTAGATACCTGCAGAATATCAGCCAGATCTTCCTGGGTTAGAAGACCACTCTGATCGAGTGATTCTTCTGTCATTCTCAGTATTTTAACTCTTCTGAGAGCTGATTTATTCTCAATTCTAAAGAGTTTTTTATCCTCTTTAGTTATTGATTCAGTTAGTGTTACCTGAACCTTTGGCAGGTCCTCTAAAACAGGACCATGACTGGCTTTCTTAGAGATTACAGTCTTAACTATTTTATCTTTACTTTCATGATAGGATGGATCATAATGTTTTAGTTGGTAAACTTCATTGGCAGCTTCTACAATTGCCTGTGCTTCACGTGGTGAATATTCAAAGCGTTCTCTTAGAATATATTCATATTGACTATCAAGAGTTTTAACAGTTACACGATCAAGTTCAGTTTTAGGCATTGATTGTCCCCCCTTAACTATATATTACATCAATCTCTTTTATTAGTCGAACTTGATTAGGGGCGGACAAATGTCCTTATTTTAAATTCTAAATTAATATACACTTGGCTATATAGTAGGGGAAAAAGAAAAGGAAACACCTTAGAATTATATAAGACACCTTTGACACAGATTCCAATTCCAGTAATTAGTTCAAAAACCCAGAAAAAATTTGTAGATATAGCTGATATTATTATTGATAAAAGTAAAAGATTATATAAAAATAAAAAGAGAGATATAAATAAATTAATAAATAATTATAATTTTGAAACTGTAAAAACATTAAATAATGTTATTACCAATAATTATAAAAAAATTTATAAAGGTAGAGCAAAAAAAGTAGGAGAAATGAAAGTTGATTTAAAAAATGATTGGGCTATAATTCATAGTAATGATAGAGAATTATTTAAGTTTAAAATTGAAAATGAACATAAAGCAGAATACCTTAAATTATATTTAGAAAGTTTATCTGATGAGAAAATAGCTAAAATTGATGATAGAACTGGTAAAATAATTGAAAAAGTATTATCGATAGAGATACCTGGTTATAATGAAGATCATAAAATAAAATCTTTAATAGAAGAATGGAGACAAATTAAAGAAGAAATTGATTTTTTAGAGAAAAAAGTAGTTGAGATAGACAAGGAAATAGATCAAATGGTATATGATTTATATGATTTAACTCAAGAAGAAATTGATATAGTTGAGAATAATTCAAATTAAGAATGTTGACTATTCATAATTTAGTAGGGGGGATAAATTTGAATATAGAAGAATTATCTGAGTTTCTCAATGAAAAATTTCCAGAAGAATTGAGTGAAATAAATTCATCAATATTTTTATTAAATGAATCATTAGAACAAACTAAAGATTCTATTAGTAATTCAATTGCAGATTTATTAAAAGAAGATAATCATGCTGAAGCACGAGAATATATTGATGCTTCAGAGCAGTTAAAAGAATATATAAATGAGTTAGATAGTTTGATAGATGGTATTAATCAAATAACATCAAAAAACACAGATAAAATTAAATCTCATGACTATGAAGAATATAGTGTAGACAATAAGAAACCTCACTCGCTTGATGAAGATTTCAAATTCAAAAGACCATATGCCTTTGTGCTAAAAGAAAGTGGTAAGAAAGTTCATAATTGGCGTAAGATGTTGAAGGAAACCTGTAATTTTTTAATAGATATTGATGAGAATAAATTTGAAAATTTTATTACTGATGATGATTTCAAGGGTAGAAAGAGAGATTATATAAGTCATAATACTAATAAAATGAATTCTCCAATTGAAGTTGGAAATGAAGATAATAACTTTTATGTAGAAGGAAATCTAAGTGCTAACAGTATAATCGATTTAATAAAAAAGTTGTTGTTGAAATATGATATTGATTTAGATGAATATAAAATTTATTTGAAGGCTGATTATACTGACTTGCATGAGTGATATATCTTAAGTTAAATATATTTTTCTTTAAATTTTATTATAGGTTAAATTAACTATGATCATTTAGGGAGGGTGAAAATGCTGTTTAATATAGAAGAAGAGAACACTAAATTTAAAATTGGTGGAAGATATATTCAAAAACTTGCATCTGAAATAGGAATTAGAGAAAAGAATATCGAAAATTGGATTGCAGATAATCCTCAACTAATCTTTCCCAATGAGGAAATCTTAACTATTGGGCAGTCTATATCTGGTAGATCAATGGCTGATGTATTGGCGCTTGATACTACTGGTAATTTAATAATTATTGAAATAAAAAGAGATTGGTCTAATCGTAAAACAATAGGTCAGTTATTAGAATATGCAGCAAAATTTAAAGATGTAAGTTATGACAGACTTGCTGAGGAAGTTAAAAAATATAATAAGTGGGAAGAAGGAGAACTCTACGATAAGTTTTTAGATTTTGCTGATGATAAAGAGTTTCCTCGCAAAGATATTGGCAAAAGGCAGAGGGTTATGATTGTTGCTCCTGATTCAGATAGTGGTTTGAAAAGAGTAATTGATTGGCTTAAAGATTATGGGGTACCTGTAGAATTTGTACCTTTCGGTGTTTGTCAAGAAAGTTGTCGTATTTAGTTAAAAATTTCTTTGAATACCACTTCTGCAAAAGCTCATTTAAGAGCTCTGTTGGTTGAGATATTTTTCTACTTCAGCAGTATCCATTGGATTTAAAGTTACATATTCTGGCTGGGTCCAATCTCTAATATCCCCTGACCATCTTTCTGGATGTTCTGCTTTAGCTTTTAAATATGTTTCAGTTCTCTTTTTCATGATCTCTATATCAAGCCCATAATGTCTCTGGTAGGGCGTTACTAATTTAATTCCGCTATGTAAATGCTGGTGATTATACCAGCGGACAAACTCAGCTACCCATTCTCTGGCTTCATTTAGGTCTTTAAAGCCTTTGTTAGGATAAATTGGTCTGTACTTCATTGTCTTAAATAATGACTCAGAATAGGGATTATCATTACTTACTCTTGGTCTTGAAAAGGAACTTTGTACTCCCAGTTTTTCAAGTGTTGCTAAAAATGTTGCTGCTTTCATTGGGCTGCCATTATCAGAGTGCAGTACCAGTGGTTTATCTTTTGCTGCTATGCCCTGAGATAGGGAAGCTTTTCTAATCAGTCTTTTAGAGTATTCAGCGTTTTCAGTTTTCCAAACTTCATAGGCGACTATCATTCTGCTGAACATGTCAACTATCAGATAGAGTTTAAAGAAGCTGCCTTTAATCATCGCATTCAGCCAGGTGATATCCCAGGTCCAAACCTGGTTGGGAGCAGTAGCAATATGAGTTGGTGCTTCTCGTTTTACAGGTTCTTTACTTTTAGCTCGATGAGTATTCATTTTTTCTTCATCTAAGACTCTATAGAAGGTGGATTCTGAAGCAATATATTTACCCTGTTCAGCAAGCTTGGGAACAATTTTAAAAGGTGGTAGATCTGCGAATTCTTTACTATTTGAAACTTCAATTATTTCCTGTCTTTCAGATTTAGTTAACTTATTTTTTGGTTCTGGTCTTTCAACCAGAGGCCGCTGGTCTTCTTTAACAGTACCACCTTTAGACCATCGTTGGTAGGTCCTCTGTGATATATTAAGTTCCTCACAGGCTTTAAATTTTCTGCAGCCATTTGCATGTGCTTCATCAATTAGTTCTACTGCTTTTTTGCGATCTGAAATTTCTATTAGTCGTCCTCTGGGTCCCCCCAGATCGCTCGGGCCTTTTTTCTGAGCACCAGTAATGCTGCAGTTTCAGCAAGAGCTTTTTCCTTTTCACGGAGTTCTTTTTTAAGTTCTTTAGCTTTCTTTTGTTCTTTTTTAAGATTATTTTTTAATTTTTTAGGATCTTCATATTTAATTTCATTGGCGTTCTGACACTGCTTAATCCAGATTTTTAGTTCTTCGACATGGATGCCTTTTTCACGGCAGTATTTAGCAGTTTCCAGTTCTGAAAGACTTGAGGTTTCTAAAACAGCCTGAAACTTATCACTGGAAGACCAATTGCTTGATTTCTTATTGCTGGTTGGATTATTTTTCATAACTTTAGCTCTCCAGGTATAGAGAGTTCCTTTTGGTATATTGGTTTCTTTAGCTAGAGCAGGTACTTTTTCAGCATTAGGCGAAGCCAATCTTTTTAATATCGACTCTTTTAATTTTTTAGGATAAACTTTTCTTGGCATAGTAATTCTCCTTAAGATTTATTGTCGTTACTTTATTATACACAGATTTTGTGCCTCACGACAACTAGCCTAACACATAGGGCTTTTCATATTTATACAGATAAAGATAATAAACCTAAGTTATTTATGATAGATGGAGTTACCAGCAGTCCTGAAACTCCTGAGGTATCAGATGAACAAGAGTGGGCAGGACATTGGATATTTAATACAAATGAAACCCATGCACTTGGTGCTTACAAGAAAATGTTTGAGAACAATCTAGCAGCAATCTATGGTTATGATGATGGACCCAATATGTTAGAAGGTGCAGAAGAAGGAGATAAAATTATGGCTTATGTAAATAGGCAGGGATTAAAAACACTTGGTACTATAAAAGGTTCTGAAGTAAAAAAAGGTGAAGGAATCTTTTTAGATGAAGATGGAAATCAGCAGCCAGGAGAATATCATCTGGAAGTTGATTGGGAAATTATTTTACCTGAAGAGAAAGCGATAACATCCAGACAGTCTAAAGAGATGGGTTATAATCTTCCTCTTGGTCTTACTTTTGGTAAGTTGTTACAGGGGGAATTGGCTAATAAGATAGAGGAAGAGATGAGAGAACGAGCAGAGAAAAATTAATTAAATTAAATGAACTTTGTACTAACTAAGCGGGTATGATTTTAAATGTTGTAAAATATAAAAGACTATTGGATAAAATTAAAAATTGTTTGCTTAAAATCTATATTTTGTGAAGTTTTAAAGGAATGAAAAAACTTAAAATAGATATTTCATGAATATTTAAATCTTAACGAACTATATTGCGTGAACATTTTGTTATGTGACATTATGTGGTTAATGTTATAATCAATCTTCATTAAAAATTTTTAATTTTATATACGAGGTGAGCTTAAAATGGAAAATGATTTACCAAAATTTGATTTAAATTTATATGAGACAAAATGGCTTAAAAAGATCTATGCTCATTTAAAAGAAGGAGAAATAGTTAGTTATAGATATTTAAAAGCAGAATTAATTGACGAAATACCAATCAATTTTGATCATTCTAAAATTGATCATAGATTAGTTCGTTGGGGTAATCAAATAACATTATTAAGAATATGGAATATTGATCCTAAATCGCCATATTTAAAGAAAGCTGATAAAATGATCCGCTCAATTAAAGAATTATTATTAACAAATCCTGATGTACATAAATTAAAAACTAAAGAAGTTGCAAAAAAATCAAATTTATCTGTGAATGAAGTATTAATAATTTTAGACTTGGTTGAAGATTTAGGTAAATTTTGGTCAAGTTCAAAAAGTGAAGAAGAATTTGGTATAGATAATAAAGTATTTGATGAATATTTAAAATATAGTGATTTAGAATCACTAATTTTAGAATCTTATAATGAGTTTGAAGCAAAAAAATCTAATTCAAAGGATAAAAATATTAGTAACAAAAAAGATGATGTTTTTATTAATGATATCAATCCAATATTTTAATCTAAAATTACTCATATTGATAATAATATGTGTTTTGTGTTAATGCCTTTTACTGAGCCATGGTCTGATCGAGTTTATAGTAAGCTCATAAGAAAAAATGTTGAAGAATTAGGAATTCAGTGTTTAAGAGCAGATAATTTAAGAGGACAAATTATTATTGAAGATATTTGGGCTAAAATTAATCAAAGTGCTTTTATTATAGCTGATGTTACAAATAAAAATGCAAATGTTATGTATGAACTTGGAATAGTTCATACAGTAGGAAAACCAACTATTTTAATAACTCAGGATATATCTCAAAACCCTTTTGATGTTTCTCATTTAAGACACTATTCTTATAAAGATAATATCGATAGTTTTGAAACGTTTGGAAATGAGTTGCAATCAATTATTAAAGACATGTATATAAATCATTATAATGAAACAATCTAGTTTTGCAATATTATATTTTATTTATTGGAACCACCACATAACGATCACATAACATGGGATTGAAGATTCCGCTGCGCTCCATCCAAATTCGTTCGGTAAGGGCAGTCGCCCTAGACCTCACGAACTTCTTAAATCCCAGTAACGTTATCTGACATTACTTAATTTTTTTGTGTTGATTTAAATCTTATTATATTTTTTAGGTTCAATTTTAAGTATAATTTATTTTATAATAAATTAAGGAGGTATTTTAATGGGGAAAATGAATATTTTGCCAGATGCAAAAGAATTATGGAAAGGTATAGGAGGGCATTTCGACTCATTAAGTCAGGTGTTATGTGAATTTATTGATAACACTATAAGTAATTATAGAGCTAATAAAGTTCCAATGAAAACTATAAGAATTACTTTGAATAAGTCTAGGAATGGTAATGCAGAAGTTTTAATAGAAGATAGTGGTACTGGAATTAAAGAATTAGATTCAGCTTTTAAACTTGGTGATAAAGAGATACAAGAATCTCCTATGAATGAACATGGATTTGGTTTTAAACATGCACTAGCTACTGCTGATCCAGAAAATAACAATTGGGAAGTTTATACTAGAACAGAAGATGATTTAGATAACGGAGTTTATAAATACATATCTGCCCCTTATAAATATGATATAGAATCAAAAAATATTTCAATAAATGATAAACGTTGGCCTGGTGAATTTAATAAGACAGGAACAATAATAAAATTTGAATGCTCAATGGAATTATTTAATACAATTCAAAAAGGGATTCGTGGTAGAGCAAGTTTTTCCAGATGCCTTGATTATTTAAGAGAAGAGTTAGGATATATATATTCTTTTATAATTGAACAGGGTGAAATAACAATAAATATTATTTCAGATGAAATTGATAATGGAAATGGTCAGCCTTATAATGAGGTTGTACCTAGTATTAAACCTAATATTGTAGATTATTATAAACCAAAAAATGGATCTATAAAAAAGGATTTAGGAGGTGGAGAAGTTAAGATTGATTATGCTTTTGCTCAAGTGGATGATAATGAAAATAATATAAAATATTATAAAAAAAATGGAAGTTCAAATGGTTTAGAATTAAGAATTAATGGAAGAATAATGGAAACTAATTTATTTAAAGAAGTTTGGGAATTAGAAAATCACCCATCTTATAATCATTATTTGGTACAAGTAAATTTAATAAGTGATAATTTATCTGCTTTACCTAAAACTAGAACATCAAAAAATGGACTTAGAGTTGGAGATAAAAAACTAGACGCTTTATTTAATTGGATAAGAAGTGCTTCAAAAAATAAGCCTCCAAAACAATTAGCAGGTGCTATTCATGAAAGAGAGTTAGTAAGTAAATTATCGGAACTAAAAGAAAATCATTTAACTGCTCCAGACAAACATATAGAAACAGAGTATGAAGTATTTAAAAGTATTAATTCTCCAGTACCTGTAGATCTTTATGTTTATGACGGTCATAATATAACTTTATATGAAGCTAAAAAAGATATTGCTGATGTAAAAAGTATTTATCAATTATTAATGTATTGGGATGGAGCTGTGATGGATGGATTAAAACCTCATAAAGGTGTCTTAATAGCTTCTGAATTTTCAGATGGTGTAGATGATGTAATTGATTTTATAAATTCTAAGAAAGATGATGATGGGAATGATTATAACTTTACTAAAACTACTTGGAAAAATAATAATATTGGATATCCAAAACCATAATTTTATAAAAAGAGTATTTATATCTGGTAACGTCAGATAACATGGGATTGGCGTCATGCCTTCTGTCATAAAGCTTGCAGGTTAACCAATCACGGATATGAAAATGCAAGCTTTACGCCAGTTCCTGCGGAACCAGGCACGAGCGCAAATCCCAGGGACGTTATATGAAATTCCGACAGAATAGCAAATTCGGGAGATGAAAACATGGTAAAAGAACCAAGTTGGTTAATTTATGCTAAGAAATTACAAGCAATTGCTCAAGCAGGCTTAGCTTACTCGAAAGATAAATATGATATAGAAAGATTTGAAGAAATTAGAGATATTAGTGTGGATATATTAAAAAATTATACCGATATAGAACATAAGAAAATAGAAGAACTATTTGCGAATGAAAACGGCTATCCTACTCCCAAAGTTGATGTTCGTGCTGCGATATTTCAAGATAAAAAGATATTATTAGTAAAGGAAAAGATAGATGGTTTTTGGTCTTTACCTGGTGGTTGGGCAGATGTTGATCTATCATTAAAAGAAAACATAATCAAAGAGGCAAGAGAAGAAGCTGGGGTAGAAATAATACCTAAAAGAATAATATCTATATTGGACAGAAAAAAACACAATGACCCTCCTATGCCGTATGGAATATACAAAATTTTCGTTCAGTGTGATTTTATTGACATGAAGTTTGAAAAGAATATTGAAACTTCTAGTGCTATATTTTTTGCAGAAGGTGATTTACCTGCATTATCTACAAGTCGAAATACAGAAGAGCAAATAAAGATGTGTTTTAGTGCTAAGGAGAAAGAATATCACGAAACTATATTTGATTAAAACCGTCGGAACATCATATAACAATATATTGCCGACTCCATTCCTGACGTCATTTCGTCCAAATCCATCAAACCAAGATAGGAGCTATCTAAGGTTTGATGGACTTCGGCAATACGGTTACGTTATATGAAATACTGTACCATATTTTAATAGAAAGAGGTGTTTTTATGTGGATTAACATAGGTTTTGACTCGTCAAAAGACTTCAGTAAATCTTCTTCTTTTATAGAGTATGATAATATTAAAATTGAAATAAAAAAGGGTGAAGAAGACAGTATTCATAATTTATTTATAGAAACAAATAAAAATCATAAAGAAAAAGATTTTGAAGCAGGGTTGCGTTTTTTGAGTGAATTAGCTTGGTTATACAATTGTAAAATAATATATCTTACATCTGCTTTTTCAAGTGATACTAAATTACCAGTTGATGCTCCTAATCAAGGTTTTAATCGAATATTAAATGTTATAAATCTTAAATATTATAAACAAGTGGCATTTAATGATGAACAAAAATTAGCGTTAGGGATATATAAAGAAGGTATTAGTTCCAATAGTATATTTTATAAATTTTTATCCTTCTTTAAAATTATAAATATTAAAAATGGGACTGGATCGGATCAAAAAGAATGGATAAATAACAATATAAAAAAATTAAAAAATTCGAAAACTAAGGTAAAAAAATTAAAAAACAATGAAATCTCTAATATTGGTAAACATTTGTATGAATCGGGTAGATGTGCAATTGCTCATGCAAATACTCAACCAGTTGTTGATGCAAATAAATTTCAAGATATTCAAAGAATATCATCTGACACATTTATTATTAAAGAGCTTGCAGAAATTTTTATTAAAGAAGAACTGAATGTCAAAGATAAAGTTTATTAAAAGGTACAGTACTTCATATAACATGGGATTGAAGATTCCGCTGAGCTCCATGCAAATTCATTCAGCAAGTCAAGTCTGGCTAAACCTCATGGACTTCTTAGTTAAAAAAAGTTTATCCTATAGGTTTCAAATATGAAATTTTATTCTATAGTGAGGGGGAAAATATTCGTAAAAGAGCCGATAAACGAAGTTAAATAATTTGCTATATCAGTTAGAATCCAGAGTTTAATATGTTATCCTTAAACTCCACCTGATTAGATTAAAAAATATAATTAGGTGAGGAATTTAATATATATAGTATATATACTATATATATCAATAAGCAATTAAATTATAATATTTAGATTAAGCTTGTCAAATAAGAGATAACATGGTATAATTTAATCAATTAAACTAAACATGTATAAGTATATATACTTATACATGTAATAAATGAGGTGAAAACATGTCTAAAAGCAGATTTGAAATGATGCGGATTATAAAAAAACAGATAATCAATGAATTTGATGAAAAATACAAAAAAGGAGATATTGTTCTATTTAAAGATATCAATAATATGCTCAAATACAATAAATTATTTTCTGTTTTACCTAAAGTCACCAGGGTAAAAGACCTAATTAATTTTTTAGTTGAAAATAATATTCTAATTTCATTTAAACATCAGATATCTAAAAATAAATCAACAACCAAATATGCTTTTAGAGAAATTAAGAAATACAAAACACCATTAAAGATAAGGAAAAAATCTTTTTTGAGTCATTATACTGCCATGTATCTTCATAACCTAACTGAAAATATACCGAAAAATATTTATACCAACCAGGAGCAATCGAAAAAGTCTTCAAATAAAAATTATGATCTTCAACAGAAAAATATTGATAAAGCATTTTCTAAACCTATGAGAAAAACTAATCATATAGTTTTTTTTGATGATTTTAATGCATATATGCTCAATGGAAAAAACACTGAAAGATTAGGGATAAACAAAATAGAAGTTGATGGAGATGATTTATCAATAACAGATATTGAAAGAACCTTACTTGATGTAAGTATCAGGCCGGGTTATGGTGGAGGAATAGAAGAAATTTTAGCAGCATTCATCAATGCCAAAGGGGAAATATCAATTAATAGACTGTTGGCTTATTTAAGAAAAACAGATTATATTTATCCATATCACCAAGTACTAGGTTTTTATTTAGATAAAGCTGGATATAAAGAAAGTCAGTTAAAGATTTTAGAAAGTATGGATATTGAATATGATTTTTACTTAAATTATAATATGACAAATCCATCCTTCTCAGAAAGATGGAAATTATATTATCCTCAGCATTTATAGATTTTTAGTTATCAATTCAACTTTGTCTAAGACATAATCGAAATAGAAATCATAATCTTTTAGTTGATCTGACTTAAAAACTGTATCAATAACAGCTGTAAAACTGTCTCGGTGAAATTCTCTATAATTTTCTAATTGACCCATTATTGAAAGATGTACTTTTTTAATCTTGAAAATTTCTTTTAAACTACTAATGCTTTTTTTAGAAGTTAAGTAAAATAACATAGATATCAAAGAAATCCTGAGCACGGCCTCTGGGTTTATGAGTTTCGATTATTTCAGTATATTCTTCAGTCTGCTGACAGAGTGCCCGTAACTTTTCTAAGACTATCATTAGTGGAGAATAGACATATATGTAATAATCGTCTAAAATCTTAAGTTCTTTTTCCTTAACATATTCATGGCGGCTGATATCTACCGTGAATTTCCTCTTAAATTCCCTGTTAAAGGGGATAGCTTGCCTGCTTATATCATTTATAGTTGTATCTTCTTTAACTTCAAGCTCCTGCCATTTATCGAGTTCTAGAGCCTTAAATGATAGTTGGTATCCTCCCCAAAACCCTTCTTTATCAGAATCCATTCTTTGAGGTTTTTTCTCTAACTTAATATCAAAAGCTTTCAGATCATTATTTTCAAAAGTTCTCTTAAAAGATTTAACTAAAATACTTTCTACTTCCTCTAATTTAAAATCCAGGTCTTCAAATGAGTTTTCCATAGAAATATCAATATCTATAGAAGATCTCTGGTTCACATTATAAATATAGTTTAAGGCATTGCCACCTTTTAAAGCAAAGAGCTCCATTAAATCATCCGAGGCAGCAAACATTGAGATTATGGTTAATCGTCTTATTTTATCAACTTTATCTTGATCGAAGTTTGGCATAATGATTTTACTCCTAATTGATTATAGTTGTATTCTAGAGATAATTGTATAGAAAAGATTGGTCAAGATTTTAGGAAATATCTCATTAATAAATAAATCAGTAACAGCCAGTTTTATTATTTTTGTTTTTATACATATTCTGATCGGCAAGATGATAGCAATTAATTAGATCAGTTTTTTTATTTTTAGCTGTTGAAATACCTAGAGAAATATCAAATTTTATAGATTTATCTGATGCTTTGTTTTCTAATTCAAATTTTTTTCTAATTCTTTT
>Ga0208430_10208_pt1 | contig 13060 bp, 11 predicted proteins | sample Wag42014_10_12_FD_187329 | JGI IMG/M metagenome (GOLD analysis project Ga0208430, IMG submission 187329) | Deep subsurface shale carbon reservoir microbial communities from Ohio, USA - Utica-2 Time Series 2014_10_12 (SPAdes) (version 2) ...
TGTTCAAGCGTTCTGTTAGTTTGTTGTACCTGATTTTGGGGAACAGCTTCATTTCTTCGATTAGGACTCTGTAAGCGTGCTTGTAAACTCCGTTAAAGTGCAAGTGTGCTAGTATTGCGAAGGTTATCAGGTCGTAGAGGCTGATTATTTCCCTGTGAGTGTTTTTCGGGTAGTGTTTGCTGATTATCGGATAGATTTCGGATTTTATGATCAGGATTTTCCTTTGAAAGCTCAATACAACCACCAATCAACCAAAAGACTTAAGTGCTTATAACTCTAACGATCTAATGGGAACTAGGGTAATTAGGTATTATTACGGAAACTTTCGTGGAGAGTATGTCTTTTGTACACCTCCAAAATTCTGGTAGCTATATTTTCCCATGTGAACTGCTCAGCATACTTTCTTATCTTTTCTCTATCCCATTCTTTCTCTAAGGCAATTAAAATTTTCTCTGCCAAATCTTTTGGATTTGCTGGCTCGCAAAGTAACCCATAGTCTTCAGAGATTATTATCTCGGGCACACCACCAACCTTAGTCCCAACAAAAGGCAAACCAACACCCAAAGCTTCAAACATAACCGTAGGATTCCCCTCACTCAAACTCGGCAAAACAAACAAATCAGCAGCATTCATCCAATACTTAAGTTGTTCGTCCGGGATGGAACCGAGCAATTTGACATATTCTTGAAGACCAAGTTTATTGATTTGCTTTTGAAGTTTGTCCCTGAGAGGGCCATTACCCCCTATATAACAGGCAACATCGTTTCTCTCCCTGACAACTAATGACATTGCATCAATGAGATACTGAAAACCTTTCCTCTCGATTAGATTGCCGAGACCAAACACCATCTTATTGCTAGAAGGAAATCTTAAGATTGTTCTTGCTTCTTCCTTATTCATAAATGGCAACCTTTTTGGATCAAAACCATTGGGGACGTAGAACACATTATGATTGAACTCCTTAAGGAGAGGAATGTCTTTTTGATTAACCCTTATCAACGCATCAGCATTTTTCCATGTCCAATATATTTTTTCATTTTCTGACTTATATTCTTTCAAAAACCAATCCCTATTTTCGTGTATGGTTATTATAGACGGTAATCCATATTCTTTTCCCAACTTTACAGCGGCGTATCCACTTGGCCAAGTAAAATGAGCATGAATTAAATCGAACTCTGGCCTCTCACGTTTGATGACTTTCAAGGTAGCTTTAAAGAAGTTGTCTCCGAGTCTCATTCTAAAAAACGATACTGGAGCATGAAGAAATCTTGGATAATACACTTTGACATTCTCGTAAGAGTAATCCTTCAAATTTCGTTGATAGCCCATGGGTTGGGGAGATATAACTGTTATCTCCTCAAAATATTTCCGTAATTCATCAACTTGCCCTTTAACGAAAGAGCCCCCATAAAACGAGCCATCTTTGTTAGGAAACAAATTTGTTAAAATAAGAAGTTTCTTGGCCTTAAACATGGTTTTTCACCACCTTGGAATATACACTCAAAATAATTTGCTCGACAAAATTCCAAGTATACTTCTTTAAGTATATTTTATGCCCCTTATGCCCTGATTTTTTTAAATATTTTGGATTCAGTAACAAAAAGGATAACATCTTTTCGACGTCTTTCTCATCGTATTTCACGGCCCATCCTATTTTCATGGTTTCAACGAGCTCAGCTAATGCTGTTCCATGAGATACGAGTATAGGGGTTTTAACACTAGCTGCTTCGAAAATTTTGTTAGGTATGCTCAGCCTATTGTTTTCAAATTGAGGATCATACATTGCAAATGTTATATCTGCCTTAGAGAGTTCCTTCAATACCTCTTTATGTGGGATAAACCCAAGATAATCATGATTTAATTGCTTTTTCAATTCTTGTTCAATTTTCTCCCAACCTTTCCCGGCCACTCTATACTTGATCCCCAATTTTTTGGATATCTTTGCCATCTCAAGGAGGAATCTATGCCCGGAGATAACTCCTCCATAAAAAACAGTAAACATTTTTGATCTGGACTCTTTCTCATATGGAATTGGCGGTACAGTGTTTAAAACAGTGTAAACGTTTTTATTTCTTCTAAATATTATCTCACTTACTCTATGACTGGCTGTTAATATAACATCCGCATTTTTTTGGAAAAATGCATCTATTACTCCTACAACATTTGAAGAAAAAATTGGAGAAGCCTCTTTGACTAAGCTTTCATACAAATCATGTACATCATAAACCCACTTGGTGCCTCTGAGCTTTTTAGAAATAAGGCCTAGCACAGCAGTATCAAAATCATGAGTATGGATCACATCAGGTTTTAGCATGGAAATAACCCTAAATGCATTAAAATAAAATAAAGGAAGCTTTACAGCCATTGATGGACCGTACTTGGCTCTAGGACCAACGCGAATAACCTTAAATCCTTCGACTTTCTCTTCTTTAGGATATTTTCCTTCCCTATCCCAAGCAACTATAATAACCTCATGGCCGGCTTTAGTTAGGCTCTTAGCTTCTTTGTATACTCTCGGATCTGGTTTGAATGGGTTTGTAACGACCATTACTATCCTCATTCTATCACCTAAAGGCCCTCTTCCCAAACAATAATCCTGCTACAAATCCAAGGCTTATCAAGTTATGGAAGATCCACATTACCGGAGGAAGAGCAAGAGCATCAGCGTTTTTTGTTCTTCGCCATAGCCTGAAACCTTCGCCAAGGAGCAGAAGCCAGTAAAGAACAAATGGCCATGCCAAGGCTTTCCACAAAGGGAGCAATATCTCAAATCCCAAAAAACCTAGAGGGAACAGCCATAGTGGAGAAAAGTAGCCTTTTCGTATTGCCATACTTTTAACTGCGCCATAGTTAAAACTCTGCTTTAAGAATCCTTTCCACGTTGAACGAGCAAAGTAATAGCTCACAATACCAGGATTAAAAAATAGTTTGTAGCCTCTTTTGTTTATCCTAAGATTGAATTCGAAATCATTCCCTATTATCATGTCCTCGTCGAAACCTCCGATTTCTTCAGCGATTTTCTTATCGTAGAGTGCAAAAGCAACTGTTTTGGCAAAATGTGGGTTTTCTTCATACCAAAAAGTACTTGCACCAGAAAGAGGTGAGGAGTATATTAAGGCGACAAACTTGGCCAACCGAGTCTCATAGAGTTTGATTATTTTACCTCCGACACCGGCAAGTTTCGGCTCTTTTACCTTAATTTCAAAAAATGTCTCAACACTTTTTCTTAAAAAATCCCTTTCGGGGTAAGCGTGAGCACCAAAGATAATGAAGAAGTCTCCTCTCGCCTCTCGGATCCCCATGTTGAAGGCGTAAACCTGTCTCCTCTTCGGATTTTTTTGGTATTTCACAAGTTCTGGATACTTATGCTCAAAATCTTTCACAATCTCCGCGGTTCTGTCTGTGCTCATTCCATCGTACACGAGAATTTCATAACGATCCTTTGGATAGTCCTGATTAACCCATTCCTCAAGACATTTGCCAATGTATTTTTCCTCGTTGTAAGCAGGAATTATAACAGAGACAAATGGAAGTTCCATTTTTTCACCCAATACTTTTTTAATCACTGCCTTACTTTTTATAAATTGGTGTCTTCAATGGCTCAAAAGTATTTTGTTCATCCTTTGGCTGTTGTTGAAGAGGACGTTGAAATCGGAGAAGGAACCAGAATATTACATCGACATGGGAGTTGAAATAGGCAACAACGTAAAAATCCAGAACGGAGTCTCCCTCACAAGAGAAATTGCTGTTTGTCGGGAGAAAAACCCTTGAAGGTTAATGCTTTAATTTCAGATACCTTGGTGAGTATCTTTATGAACGGCATTGTTTGGACAGTGATTTTTAATCTTTGGAGGATATTACCTAAATTTTAGAAAGAGGATTAGATTTTTATACTCTCCTTCTATTAGGTTTTGATGACTATGAAGGAGAGCTTAAAATTAAGGCTGATCAAAAACGCAGGCTGGCTTTTCAGTGCTGAGGTCGTTTCAAAACTCTTGGGTTATGGTGTGATAGTTATTTTAAGCAGAACGCTCGGTCCGGAAGGGCTGGGGCAGTACTCGTTCATATTTTATTATGTAAGCCTCCTTGGAATATTCGCAGATTTTGGTGTTAACTATTATCTTATGCGAGAAGTTGCTAGAGATAAGAAAAAGCTCAACGAGTTACTTCCGGACGTTCTCGGCTTTAAAATAATTCTGGCGATTTTTAATTTCTTGGTTATTGTTGGGATAACTTTCTTCCTCCCGAAGCCTGATTGGATGAAGGCCCTTATTATTTTGGTTGGAGCTGAGGCGATGCTTACGTGGATTTCATGGGTTTTTGTGAATATTACATATGCTCACGAGGTAACTAAATATGAAGCCATTGCGAGAGCTGTTGAACGGTTTTGGGCATTTTTTGTTGGAGGAATGGTTCTCTACGCATACAAATCACTCTCGCCTTTTATCATAGCACTTTTAGTGGGCCACACCATAAGAGAACTCCTAAGGGTAAAATGGGGGGCCCAGTTTGTTGGCGAACTTAAAATCCGTTTCAAGCCCGAGATTTGGAAAAGCCTTCTGAAGAAATCCTACCCATTCTGGCTAATTGGATTATTTACCTTAATCTACTATCGCACAGACATGGTAATGCTAAGCCTTCTTAGGGGAGACTACGAGACGGGAATTTATAGAGCTGCATATACACTGATAGAAGTCTCCCTCTTTATTCCGGGTATTGTCGTCTCAACTGCGATGCCATCAATGGCGAGACTTTGGAAGGAGGATAGGGAAACTCTCAATGTCTTATTCAAAAAGAGTTTTCAGATGCTCGTTCTTCTGGGAGTTGGAGGTTTAACTGGCTATTACATTTTTGCTAGACTTGGAATTTTGATAGTTTTTGGTCAAGAATTTCTTCCAAGTGTCCCCATTTTGAGAATTTTGGCGTTTTCAGTTCCCTCCATGTTCCTGAATTCCCTTTTTGGGAGTTATATGAACGCCACTGGGAGGGAACTTACTTTTACAAAGATAACTGGCTTCACAGCACTTTTTAACGTTGTTCTTAATTATTTCCTAATACTGCAGTATGGACCAGAAGGAGCCGCGATAGCAACTGTAGTAAGTCAAGGGATAGTGAGTGTTTTAAGTTATTGTAACTTGCACAACTCTTGCCGAAAAAATGAATACTAATAGTAATTCCTACTAGGAGTCTCAAAGGTGAATATAAGGAGATATGTTGAAAAAGATTGTCCATCAGTTTTACTCACATTAAAATCATTTCGTAAATGGCTTGTATGTTCTGTCACATGAGCAAATCATAAACCTGTTTTATTTGCTTTCTAATAGAGAACATCTTTTAGTTCTCTTGTGTCTGGGATGGGTTTATAGAAGTGGTTAGGCGTCACATTGAAGCCCAAAGCTTGTTAGAACGGAAAGGTGTTTTCAGGAAAGGGCAAAGATAAATTTTTATTTGTTTTTCACTCTATCTATAACTCCTTTCAAAAATGAAAGTCATTCTTTATTTTAATGTTCCCCGATTGCTTCTTTTAGGGCTCTCTTAATGAAATATCCCTTCCTTATTTTCTCGCCTAAGAATAAGGCATTTTTTCTCATCTCTAAATATTTATCTTCATCAATGTTTGATGCTTTGTATAACAATTTTTCAAAATTATCTGCAACAATACCCACCTTATATTTTTTTACCAATTCGGCAGGCCATTGAGCATGCTTATCTACTAACACAGGCAACCCAGCTATCATATAGCTTGAAAACTTTGCAGAGGAACTTAACCTAAAGTAATGCGATAGAGTTGAGGAATACCACAATATTCCAAAATCACTATTACTTAATGTTTGATAAAGTTTATCAGTACTAAGTATTCCCAAGTAGTTTATGTGTGACATTCCTTTCAACCATTCTCCATTTGGTCCAATAAAATTGAGACGAACATTAGGTGGCACTCTGTGTAAGGCACTTTCCAAACCTTCTATCCTATTTTTGGAAAGATTTCCTACATAAACTAAGTCTCTAGCTTTTCCAAGGCTCTTTTCAATAGGCGGTACAAAATCTACCCCCATATCTAATATCTCAAAATGAACAAATTTACTTTTTGGAAGCCTGTACCTATCACGGAGGACGTCTTCCATTGCCTTATTGAAAACAAGAATTTTATCAGCCGTTTCAAATAATTTTTCCTCGATTAAATAATCCAACGCACTTATATTTCTTCGCCTATCCTGTCCGGTTTGTCCGATTTGCTCAATTGGAAGATCATAAACATATATTATAAAAGAATTAAACCTTTTCGAAATTATTTCCATTAAGTCTTCTAAAATACTCTTATAAATGCGAGAAAATTTTGTAATACCCATCCAAAAACCTGGGGGATACGGAAAGAGGAGATGTTCTCCCCTTAATTTCAATAAAACAATGTTTTTAAGCATTTTGTTAGTATCCTTTGTAAAAGTATATTTGTTAGGAAGATAAAGGCAATAGGGCTTGAAACCAAGCTCTGTAGGAAACTTCGCAATATTTCTAAGAGTTTGACGCGTAGCCAAACTCCACCCCTCGAGTGAATACGGAATTAAAGTGATCTTGTCTTTCATATGCAACACCTGTTTTTGAAAGTATAACGTCACCTATCTCAACAAAGCTTTTATAACCTAGAGCTTAATACTTTGTGGTGTCTTCAATGGCTCAAAAGTATTTTGTTCATCCTTTGGCTGTTGTTGAAGAGGATGTTGAAATCGGAGAAGGAACCAGAATATGGCATTTCGCTCATATAAGAAAAGGAGCCAAAATAGGTAAAAACTGCAACATAGGAAAAGACGTTTACATCGATGTGGGAGTTGAAATAGGCAACAACGTAAAAATCCAAAACGGAGTAAGTGTTTACCATGGTGTCAAAGTTGAGGATGACGTCTTTCTCGGCCCACACATGACCTTCACCAACGACCTTTACCCCAGGGCCTTCAATAAGGATTGGGAAGTTGTGCCAACTTTAGTCAAGAAGGGAGCAAGCATAGGGGCCCACGCAACGATAGTTTGCGGAGTGACAATTGGAGAATACGCAATGGTAGGTGCTGGGGCCGTTGTTACCAAAGATGTGCCTCCTTTTGGATTGGTTTTTGGAAATCCAGCTCGCCTAAGGGGTTTTGTCTGCTATTGCGGCAGGCCCCTCAAGGAGAAGATTGGCGAAAGTGAAGAACACGTAATCTTTAAGTGCTCCCACTGTGGAAAGGAAGTTAAAATCAGAAAAGAAGACTATGAAAGATATCTAAGGGAAAAAGATTTGTGAGGTGCTTTAAATGATCCCAATTGCTAAACCTTTGATTGGAGAAGAAGAAATAAACGCCGTTGTTGAGGTTTTGAAAAGCGGAATGCTTGCCCACGGAAAAGAAGTTGAAGCTTTTGAGAAGGAGTTCGCCCAATACTTGGGGGCAAAACACGCTGTTGCAGTTACCAATGGCACTGCGGCTTTGGATGTAGCATTAAAAGCCCTAAAAATCGGCCCCAGAGATGAGGTTATCACAACACCCTTCACATTTATAGCCTCGGCAAACGCGATTCTATTCCAAGGAGCAAAGCCCGTTTTTGCCGATATAGACCCAAAAACATTCAATCTTGACCCAAACGATGTTCTTGAAAAGATTAATGACAAAACAAAAGCCATAGTTGTTGTCCATCTTTATGGCCAGCCTGCGGATATGAAGGCCTTTAAGGAAATAGCAGAAGACTACAAACTTTATCTCATCGAAGATTGTGCCCAAGCCCACGGTGCCAAGTTTGAAGGCCAAAAGGTTGGAACCTTTGGCGATATAGCAGCGTTCAGCTTCTATCCTACAAAGAACATGACAACTGGCGAAGGGGGCATGGTTGTTACAAACAATGATGAGCTAGCAAAGAGGGCCGATCTAATAAGAAACCACGGCCAGGCGGAGAAGTATTTGCATGTGGAACTCGGCTACAATCTAAGGATGACCAACATAGCCGCGGCAATTGGAAGGGTTCAACTCAAAAAGCTTGATGAGTGGAATGAGAATAGGATTGAAAATGCAAGGCTTTTGAGCGAAGGAATAAGTAAAATCGAGGGATTAACTCCTCCATACGTTGATCCTCGCGTAAAACACGTCTTCCACCAGTACGTGATTAGAGTTGAAGAAGAGTTTCCGCTAAATAGAGATGAACTCCTGGCAAAATTGAGAGAAAAAGGCATCGGAACTGCGGTGCATTATCCAATTCCCGTTCATCAACAGCCCCTTTACCAGAAACTTGGCTATCCGAAGGATATTTGTCCAAATGCTATTGAGGCCTCTAAGAGAGTGCTAAGTTTACCAGTGCACCCGGCCGTTGGCAAAGAGGACATAGATTACATAATAAGCGCACTCGAAGAGCTTTCTTCTTGAATAGTCTATGAGAGGTGTTCAAGATGCTTCGAGTTGGTGTGGTTGGCGTTGGGAATATGGGCTTTCATCATGCGAGGATTTATTCAGAATTAGCGAAAGAGGGGAAGGTTGAACTCGTCGGTGTTGCAGATGCTAATTTTGAGCGAGCAAAAGAAGTCGCTTCCAAATTTAATACAAAGGCTTTTAGCGATTACAGAGGCCTTATAGGGAGAGTTGATGCCATTAGCATTGCAGTTCCAACCTCTCTGCACAGGCAAGTTGCATTGGACTTTATTGAAAACGGTGTCAGTGTTTTAGTGGAGAAGCCCATTGCGGAGAGCATTGAGAGTGCTCAAGAGATAATAAGGGCGGCAAGGAAGAATAATGTCACCCTAATGGTTGGGCATGTGGAGAGGTTTAACCCGGCTGTTCTGAAGTTGAAAGAAGTTTTGGATGAGGATTTAATTGGAAAAGTTGTTACCCTCACTGCTAAGCGCGTTGGGCCTTTGCCCCCACAAATCAAAGATGTTGGAGTGATAATAGATTTAGGAGTTCATGATATTGATGTCATGAGCTTTTTACTTGGTAGAAGTGTGAGGAAAGTTTACGCTAAGGCTGGAAGTGCAAAGAATCCCCTGCAACTCGAGGATTACGCAGTGATAATGCTTGATTTTGAAAACACCACTGGAATTGTAGAGACCAATTGGCTTACTCCTCATAAAGTTAGAACCCTCACCGTAGTTGGGACTGAGGGCATAGCGGAATTGGATTACATAAGCCAAAAGCTTGTATTATACAATCATGAATGGATTAGAGAGGCGAAAGTGCAGTTTAAAGAGCCTCTAAGAAATGAACTTGAACATTTTGTTGAGTGTGTTAAAAAGAAAGAGAGACCATTGGTAAGTGGAGAAGAAGGACTCCATGCTCTGATGGTTGCTATAAAAGCTTTAGAGAGCGCTAATAGGAATGAGCCAGTAGAATTGACAGGGATATAACGGAACTGGAAGACTGTGACTGTTGCTCAGCAATAAAGCGAAAAAGGTACAGATTATATAATAAAAGCTGTTAACAAGTTAAAAATGAAGGCTATAGAGTTAATTGATATTAATAGAAAATATGCCACATAAAAAAGTAATGAATACTATAAAAATTCAGACATTGTTATTGATCAGTTATTAATCGGTTGGTATGGGATGGTTAGCATTGAAGGTATGGCGCTTGGTAAGCCAGTGTGTATATATTCGTGATGACTTGGAATCATATATGCCATTTAATCCAATAATTAATACTTCACCTGAAAATATTACTGAAAATCTAAGGATACTGATAGAAGATGAAAGATTACGAAGGGAGTTAGTAAAAAAGGAAGGAAATATGTTGAACAAATACATGATGCAGATAAGGTTAGTAGAAGAGTTATAAACTTTTACTATTAGGTGAAACATTCTTTTAAATGGTCTATCTACGTCATGAGTTAGACACAACGCAAATTTGTAATCTCTCATCATTTAAGCACCTCCACAATTTTTTCCGAAGCTCTCCCATCGCCAAACTTGTAGGTGTAAGTTTCTCCAGATGGTTCAAATTCTCTAACAGCTCTAAGTATTTTCTCTTTATCTGCCCCAACAAGGGTTTTTCTTTAATTAAAACTTCCTCGATTCTCTTAAGCATCTCTCCAGTCTGATAACCATGGCTTCCAGAACCAACCCCAAGGTTGTAATCTGGCTCTGGGATATTCAATTGTTCAAAAAATATTCTATTCATCTCATAATCATAATGCTGGCCAGTATGGATTACAACTTCTTCAAAATACTTTCTTAATTCTCTCGAAACCGGAGCCATTTTAATGAATTGTGGGCGAGCACCTACAATAGTAGCGATTTTCATAATAATTCCCTCAGATTTTCATAAATCTTTAAAAACTCCCCTTCTTGCGATTTCCACAGAAAATTTTTTGCTAAAAGAACTAGGATTACTTTTGAAGATTTTTCGCTATTTTTGGAGAGATCTAAAGGCAATGTCACACCAGTCACCTCTTATTCTTAGTAACATTGATTCTGTAAAAGTTAATTTCCATTTGCCTCTTTAAACTCGATTTATTTTCAGTTCAAATGGATCAAAAATAACATCAGCTTCCTCGGGATCGATCCATTTCAGCCCCAACTTTTCTATTTCTTCTTTACTGAACATTTCATCGTAAACAAAGACATTCAAACCTTTTTCCATCAAAAGCTTCGCCAGTGCAAGGTTTCTACTGTGATACAACTCCTTGACTCCTTTTCTGAATGTTATCCCTTTAATACAGATCTTTACCTCGCTCAAAGGCTTCTTGACTTTCATACATTCGAGGATTATCATCTCGGCCCAATAATTTATCATTTCATCGTTGAGATGTCTCGCAGTTCTAAGAATCTCAGCATAGCTAAACTTTCCTCTTTTTTCCATCTCTTTTATCAAAAACCATGGATATACTGGAATGCAATGTCCACCAACACCCGTAGATGGCAAATGAATGTGGCAGTATTCGTGGTTAGCATACGTTCTTGCTTCATAAAAGTCAACACCCAGCTCGTTCGCAATCTTGAAAAGCTCATTTGCAAGAGCAATGTTTACATCCCTGTAGCAACCTTCAATAATCTTTATGAATTCCGCAAGCTTAGCACTTGAAACCAGATGCAAGTTTGGTATGAACTTTGAGTAAAGCTCGTAAGCTTTCTTTCCACTTTCCTCATCAACACCACCGATCACCTTTGGGAACTCCCTAAGCCTTGAAATTGCATAACCGGTCATAACTCTTTCTGGAGAATAGGCAAGATAAAAGTCCCCGAGCTTTAGGCCACTTTCCTCCTCAAGCCATCTCCTTACAAGGTTCTCTGTGGTTCCTGGAGGAACTGTTGTCTCCAAAACAACAAGATCTCCTTTTTTTAGAATTTGGCCAATTTTTCTAAAAGCTGATTCAAGAATTCTAAAATCTGGATTTTTATTTTCATCGATGTAAAGGGGAACGATCACTATATAGGCTGAGCAATCCTTTGCATCGTTATAATCCGTTGTAGCCTTGATTCTTTTTCCACCGTATTTTTTTATCAACTCATCGAGTTGTGGCTCCTCTGGAATTGGATTTATGCCGTTATTGATCATCTCACATTTTCTCTCATCAGTATCTACTCCAATCACTTCAAATCCAGAATCAGCGATTACAGCCGCCAGTGGCAAACCAGCTTTACCCAACCCAACTACGGCTATTTTTATTTCTTCCGTCATGAAACTCACCGATATCAGTTTTATGTTCCTTATTGTTTCTGGGGATAGTACCTTGAGTTGTCAACATAATTCATTAAAGATTTTAATTTATTAACATTTCCCTCAGTAATCCTTTCTTCACTTCCTTCTAAATATCCCCCTATCAACGGTCTTCTTGCCCACAGCGTAGGTGTACCTTATAACCGTTCCATTGACTTCTTTGGGAAGCTCAAACTCTTCCATGCCCTTCACGTCATACCACTTTCCGAAGACCTTGGTTCCATTGTCCAAGTATCCCCATATCCCTAACCTGGTTCCGGTTGCGTTCTCAAAGTGGAAGATTACCTTTCCATTGGTATTCTCCACTCTAACGTTAGGATGCTTAAACTTCAGGATTTTTATTAAGCCACCATCGGAATAGACAAGCTCGTATGGTTCTTCAGGCTTTATGAAAAGCTTCGCCAAGGTGGTATTGAAAGCTTCTTCGTTCATGAATATTGCGTACCCATAGTTGAGGTTTATGTAAAGGTAGGTGTTTGTGTTCGAGGCCGAAAGCTCTGGCTTTATTACCTTCCCCTGATACTCAACATAAAGTTCCTTCGGTGCTATTACTTGCCCATTAAGGTCCACTACCACATCCCAAATCTCCCCGGGCCTGGCTATTATCCTATAATCGCCCCTCTGGAAAACCAAAGCTCCAAGCTTGGAAGTAAGCGGCAAAACAAGGAGGCCATAATTCTCAGTTATATTGTACTTCGGGTGCATCTTTGCAGTCTCAACTATGGCTCCAAACTTTAGAAAATCATAGTAACTTACAACAACGTAATCAACACCCAAGCTCATGGCCCAATTCTCATCAAGCTTACCGAGATAGTAGAGTGCTACATAGGGATTTACACCCCCCTGGGCTACTGGACTTCTTCTTCCATAATAAGTTACCCAGTGCCCGTAGTCCCACCAAGCCAAAACGATGTCATTCTGGTTAGAGTTTTCTCTAAGCCATGTTAAAGCATTCTCCCAGTGTTCGTTCATATATGGCCTTAGGGAATACGTCTCTTTCAGGGAGAACCCGGCGTTAACCGTGGGAAGAAGGAAGAGCAACCCAATGCCCAAGGCAAAGACTTTCCTTCCGTCCAAGCGAGGCCTTAAGGCATCGTAAAGTTCAATGACTCCGAGCCCGGCCATGAGTGCCACTGCTATTGACCCAATAAATAGGAACCTTGTCCATGTCTTTATCATGTAGAGGCTTGGGAATATTAAACCCAAAAACAGAAAATCTGGAAGCTTGGCCCTTTTTGGAACGAACCTAAGGAAAAAAAGCGGGGCTAAGAAAAAGCTTATTGAGAACGAATTCCATAGATCGCTAAAACTTGAAGGTCGAGTTTCCTGAATTGGTACCTCTTTGAAAATCCCGAACCCGGTAGAGAGGTCTTTTAATGCCTCGAAGCGGCGGA
>Ga0208430_10220_pt1 | contig 12144 bp, 12 predicted proteins | sample Wag42014_10_12_FD_187329 | JGI IMG/M metagenome (GOLD analysis project Ga0208430, IMG submission 187329) | Deep subsurface shale carbon reservoir microbial communities from Ohio, USA - Utica-2 Time Series 2014_10_12 (SPAdes) (version 2) ...
TCTTAAGTTCTTCTTAGAATTATTAGAATCATAGTGAAAGTCTACATTTAAAGCAAAAGTTATGAAAAGATGCTCATACGCCTCACCGCACTGCGTTCGCCTAGTATATAACGAAAACGCAATTAATAGTTCACTTATGATAATATTTTTCAGGAATAATATTCAAGTAAATAAGCGTTGATAAATTTTTCAAATAAGTGGAGGATTTTTATTATGCCTATACATTATTATGAGAAGTCGAAATCATTTAAGCTTGACGCAAAAGATACAAGTTATATAATGGCTGTCGTTGATGAAGAAAAGTTTTTAGGCCATGTCTACTTTGGAGAGTGGATTCCTGATGAAGATGTGAATTATCTTTTAAGATTGGATGAACCTCCTTATGTTCCTTCAAAGAATAACAGAGACAGGATGTCGTTTTTAGATAGCTTTCCTACAGAATACCCTACAAGTGGCTTAGGGGATTTTAGAGAGCCATGTTTGAAGGTTCTGACAAAGTCAGGGGTCACTGCGTGTGGGATTTTTTACAAGTCACATAAAATATATAAAGGCAAGCCAAAATTAAATGGCTTGCCAGCGACGTTTGGCAATGAAGACGACTGTACTACACTTGAAATAACGTGTGTTGATAATCATTTAAATCTGGAAGTTATTTTGATTTATACGGTTTTTGAAGATTTAGATGTAATAACGAGAAGTGTAAAAGTGAAAAATTGCTCTGATGAAGATATCATATTGACAAGAGTGTTGTCTGCATGTGTTGATTTTGACCGAATTGACATGGATATGGTAACATTGCATGGTTCTTGGGCCAGAGAATTTCATGTAAAGAGAAGGAAAGTTGAGCTTGGAAAACAAGCTGTTTCATCATCTAGAGGTGAGACAAGCCATCAGGCAAATCCGTTTTTAGCTTTAATGGATAGAAATGCCACTGAAGATTTTGGCGAAGTTTATGGATTTAACCTTGTCTATTCTGGTAATTTCTTAGCACAGGTAGAAGGATGTCAGTTTGATACAACTCGCGTTGTTATGGGTATAAATCCATTTGACTTTGGATGGAAACTTGAACCTCAGGAGGAATTTGTGGCACCAGAAGTAGTGATGGTCTATTCAAACGAGGGCATTGGAAAAATGTCACGAACTTTTCACGATCTATACCGCAATCATCTTATACGGGGTGAATATAAAAATAAAAGAAGACCTGTCCTTATAAATAGTTGGGAAGCTGCATATTTTGACTTTGATACAGATAAGCTTTTAAGATTGGCAAAAGAAGCATCGAAGCTGGGAATTGAGATGTTTGTAATGGACGATGGCTGGTTTGGAAAGCGAAACAGTGATAATTGTTCTTTGGGTGATTGGGTCGTCAATGAAGAAAAGTTAAAGGGAGGGCTTAAATATCTAGTAGATGAAGTAAATAAACTTGGCATGAAATTTGGAATATGGTTTGAGCCTGAGATGGTTTCACCGGATTCTGACCTTTATAGGGCACATCCGGATTGGTGCATACACATAGATGGAAGAGCAGGTACACTGTGCCGCAACCAATATGTACTGGATTTGTCTAGAAAGGAAGTCAGGGATTACGTATATGAAAGCGTAAGCAATATTTTACGCAGTGCAAACATAGAATACGTAAAGTGGGATATGAATAGGCAGCTTAGCGATGTTGCAAACTGTGTGTTGCCACCTGATCGTCAGAGAGAAATATGGCACAGATATGTTTTGGGTGTATATGAGCTTATGGACAAGCTTACGACAGAATTTCCGCATATCCTTTTGGAAAATTGCTCTGGTGGTGGAGGGCGCTTTGACCCCGGAATGCTGTATTTCAGCCCTCAGATATGGCTTTCAGATGATACAGATGCGATAGAGAGGCTTAAAATCCAGCATGGTGCATCATATGTATATCCTGTATCAACAATGGGTGCTCATATAAGCGACTGTCCAAACCACATTATTGGAAGAATCACTCCTTTTGAGACGAGAGGACTTGTGGCATTGTCCGGGACTTTCGGATATGAATTGGATGTTACGAAGATATCACAGGAAGACAGAGATATGATACCGAAGCAAATAGAGATGTACAAAAAGTACAATAATTTGATATTAAGCGGAGATTTATACCGGATAGGAAATCCATTTGAAAATATAGAGTTTGAATGCGTAGAGTATGTTTCGAAGGACAAGAATGAGGCACTTGTTATATATATTCAAATCTTAAATAGGCCTAATTACCACAGCAGAAGAATCCGATTAAAGGGCCTTGAGAAAGATGCTTTTTACCGCAATGAGGAGACAGATGAAGTTTTTTCAGGAAGCGCTCTTATGAACGGCGGAATCCTCATAAAAAGATTGCAAGGAGACTTTAGAGGGAAATTGTTTCACTTTGTACGCGTGTAAATAATGCAATTTTTGAATTTTATGCTGTAAAGGAATGTATTTTATATGCATTCCTTTTTTTATGATGTTTAACTTTATAGAAAAATTACATTAGATAGGATTGACATTAACGTTAATACTGTATATAATATGTATATACAGTATTAACTATATATAGTTAAAAGAAGGAGATTTGCATGTAAATGAATATTGTAATTTCGAATTCATCTGATGAACCAATATATGAGCAAATAAAGAGGCAGATTAAAAATTCAATCTTAAGTGGTGAACTTAAAGAAGGAGAATTAATGCCATCTATTAGAAATCTTGCAAAAGAACTTATGATAAGTGTTATAACGACAAAGAGAGCTTATGAAGACTTGGAGAAGGAAGGCTACATTGTTACAAGACCTGGCAAGGGGTCGTATGTAGCTGCTCAAAATAAAGAGGTTATGAGAGAGATGAGGCTAAAAATTGTAGAGGAGAAACTTTCTGAAGCTGTTGAAGCGGGTAAAGCTATTGATTTAAAGTTAGAAGAAATGGAGGAGATGCTAAGACTTTTATATGAGTAAAATTTATCTTACAGATTAAGATAAATAAAGTATTTCTATTATGGAGTTTTAGGAGGCATATGATGGAACCGATATTGGAGGTTAAAAATCTAAGAAAAAATTATAAAGATTTTAGCTTGAAAGATGTAAGCTTTAAACTTGATAGAGGATATATAATGGGATTTATAGGACAAAATGGCGCCGGCAAGAGCACCACTATAAAGCTTATAATGAACTTATTAAAAAGGGATGGCGGTGAAATAAAGATCTTTGGCAAGGATAATATAAAACATGAGATAGAAGTGAAAAATAAGATAGGTTTTGTGTACGACGAGTGTTATTTTTATGATGAATTGTCTGTTATAGAGATGAAAGAAATAATTGCATCCTTTTATAAAGAATGGTATGATGATTTGTTTAATAAGTACATTAAAGAATTTGATATACCGCCCAAAAAGAAGATAAAAGATCTCTCAAAGGGAATGAAGATGAAGTTTTCACTGGCAATTGCTCTTTCTCATAATGCCGATTTATTGATAATGGATGAGCCTACGTCAGGACTTGATCCTGTTGTCCGCAGTGAAATTTTGGACATTCTTTCGGATACTATTCAGGATGAAAATAAAAGCGTGTTTTTTTCTACACATATTACATCAGATTTAGATAAGATAGCTGATTATATAGTTTTGATCGACAATGGTGAAATAATACTATCATCAGCCAAAGATGAGATTTTAGACAATTACGGACTAGTAAAAGGCAGCAAAGAGTTATTAGATGATGAGACGAAAAAGAAATTTATCGGTATAAAGGTAAACAACTTTGGCTTTGAGGGGTTGGTAGATGATAAAAAGCAAATGAAAAGAATTTTCGGCGACAAGGTGTTAATCGAAAAGCCAACATTAGAAGATGTAATGCTTTATCATACCAGGAGGGATTTTAATGTATAGTCTATTGCTGAAAGATGTATTGGTACAGAGAAAACAATTTTTATACGGTATTTTGCTGGCAGCGATTTATTCATTTGCCTTCAGCAGCAATAATTTGGGTGGCGCATTGACTGTTTTTGTATTTCCGTATATTTTCGTGCTTACTGCGGCTTCATATGAAGAGAAAAACAGATCCGAAATTGTTTTAGCGAGTCTTCCAATCAAGCGCTCCCTTTTAGTAATGGAGAAATACGTATCTGTTTTTTTGTTTGCTGCATTAGGTGCAATAGAATATATAATAGTAGTGGGTGTTGCGAATTTAGTTGAATTACCTATAAAGTTTTCTACATTGACTATCGAACCAGTTTTGATTTTTGGATTAGCTGTGTATTACGGCATATACCTGCCTTTGTATTTTAAGTTCGGATACATTAAGACGAGGTGGGTAAATTTCGTCATGTTTTTTGGATTGTTTTTTGGTGTTACAAGCTTAATAAATGTCATAAACAAATATGGAATAAATTTCAAAATATTAAATCCTTTAATCACATTTCTTAAGAATCAATCAAATACAGTTGTAGCAAGTGAATTGATTACAATGGCATTTCTCATTTACGCTCTTTCATATATGATTTCAGTAAAGATTTATAATTCACGTGAATTCTAAGGTTTAATTTAAAATTTTAGTTTATTTTTTCAAAAATTATGCTATAATAAAAATAAAGAGGCAGCCGTCCGCAAAATGCGGTTGCCCCAAAAGACGGTTTAAATTTTAACCGCTCTGGGTTCAGCAGGGCGGTTATTTCTTCCTCTTAAAATCGAGGATTGCTATAATTAACATTCCAAACATTATCATCAAAGACAATGCTTGATATGTATTTATCATAGCAACCACCTCCTTATAAGGAGAGTGGCAACCGCACCCTGCTTGTTCGACTACCTCAAGTATAATTATAACATATCTAGATATATCTAGCGTCTAAAATTTTTTGCAATAGTAAAGCACATCATTTGTATTAAGAAAAAGCGACAGTAATTATATGAGGGCTTCACAAGAGATTAAATAATTTATATACTATATGTGTAGCAAATAAAGGGAGAAGGAGTGCTTAAAGTGTTTGAAGCAGTTATTTTTGATATGGATGGCATATTAATTGACAGTGAACCGCTGCACTTAAAATTGGAGGAAGAAATTTTTAAAGAAATTGGTGCAAATGTATCTTTAGAAGAGCATAGTTCATTTGTGGGGACTACATCCCATTACATGTGGGAATACATTAAAACTAAGTACAACATACCTCATACGGTTGATGAACTAGTTGAGATTGACAGAAAAAGATATTTTGACTATATATCAAAACACGATGATGCAGTAAAACCTATAGAAGGTGTAGATGAACTTGTAAAAGAATTGTATTCAAGAAAAATAAAGCTTGCCGTAGCATCGTCCTCTCCAATTGATGTAATTGAATTAGCTGTAAAAAGGCTTAAACTTAAAGATTATTTTAATGAACTTGTTTCAGGTGATTTTGTAAAGAGGAGTAAACCGTATCCTGATATTTTTCTTTATGCATCAGAAAAACTTAATGTTGTACCTGAAAAATGTATTGTTATAGAAGACTCAAATAATGGTGTGATGGCAGCTAAAAGTGCTGGCATGAAAGTTGTGGGATTTTTGAATCCAAATTCGGGAAATCAGGATTTAAAAATGGCAGATATGATTATTCAATCATTTTATGATATTAACTATGAAAAATTAATGATGATATCTTGACAAAAACTAATTTTTGGAGGATTTTTGGGATTTATGTAGAAGTATATATTGTTGTATATTTTTGCTTGCGAATGAATATTGAAAGGATTGATACAATGGAGCAATACGATGTTTTCCTGATAAATCCTCCATCATCACGCATGAAAGAGAAATACGAGCATTTAGGGCTCGCATATATAGCTGCATTTCTTAGAAAATATGATATTAAGACAAAGATAATAGATATTCCACTATATGATTTATATCCAAATGACGTGATTTATGAGATTAAATCGGACAAGCCAAAATTAATTGGGGTAAGCATACCGTTTCAAGATAGCGCCAGTGAGGCTCTTGAATTCGTAAAAAGCATTAGAGAAACAGGTTACAAAGGACATATTTCTATAGGCGGAATATACCCTACTTTTTCATACAATGAGATTTTGTCAGTATGCCCTCAAATTGATACTGTTGTTGTAGGTGAGGGAGAAATTACGTTTTTAGAGCTTGCTAGAAAAATACTATCAGACGAAGACTGGAAAAATATATTAGGCATAGCATTTAGAGATGGGAATACTTTAAGGCTAAACGACAAAAAACCTCTCATAGATGACCTTGATAGTATGCCATACCCTGAAAGAGATACGCTTCCGATAGTAATTTTAAAGTCAGGCTTTGCCTCTATACTTACATCGAGAGGATGCTATGGAAGATGCAGCTTTTGCAGTGTTGGACCATTTTTTTCTCAGTTTGGTCAAAAGTACAGGCAAAGAAGTGTAGAAAATGTCATTGACGAGATAAAAATACTATATGAAAAATACAATGTGAGAAATTTATTTTTCAACGATGCTGAGTTTGTAGGCGGTAAAGGTAAAAGTTATGAAAGGGCATATAGATTAGCCGAGGAAATCATACGAAGTGGCATGAATATCAATTTTAGCATACAATGCAGAGTAAACGATGTAGATAAAGAACTTTTTTCTATTCTGAAAAAGGCCGGGCTAAAAAGGGTATTTTTAGGTGTTGAATCAGGATCACAAACGGTACTTGACCGTTTTAAAAAAGATGTAAAAGTTGAGGACAATATAAATGCTTTAAAGATTTTAAATGATTTAGATCTTTATATATCGATGGGATTTATCATGTTCGATCCACATATAAATTTTAAAGAGCTTAGTGAAAACATTTCTTTCATAAATAATGCAGTGAAATTGATAGGCAAGGAAAGGCTTGACTATTACCCTGTAAGTAGACTTTTGCCTTTAGCAGGTACAGAAGTTGAAAGAGATATGAAAGAGAAAGGACTGTATAAAGGAAATTCTTTAAACTACAATTATGAATTCGATGATAAAGTCATGGGATTCATTTACAATTTATCCTGTGGTGTGTACAATTTGGCTAATAATTTAAAATGGAGAAATAGAGAAAGCGATAGCAATACTAAATGGATAAAAAGATAAGCCGTAAGTGGCTTATCTTAATCATATATTGTGTTTCTTTCATATCTATAACCTGTATAATCTATGTGGTTTGCTACTTTAGCTTTTTTAGGTAGTTTGACGTCTTTTAATACTTCTTCTTTAAACTTTTTAAATCCTTCCCTATCGACAATATAGCCAACATGCTCTTTATCTAAGGTTTTGTCGATGTATTTATCAATAAAGTCGTACATGTTTTTTATTATTTTTAGTACGGATTCTTCGTCTGCCCACTCGATAAATGTCTGCGCCAGTCTTGGGTTTTTCTTGCCTGTTCTACCCATTATGACGATTCTATAATACTTTTCGCCCCTTGTCCATGCAGAAGTTGGACACTTCAATATGCATTCACCGCAACCAATGCATCTATTAGGATCCCTTACGACTTTGAAGTTTTCGAAAGTAAGGGCACCAGTTACTCTTCTTTTGCAATTCTTTACACACGCTTGACAGCCAATACATCTTGATGGATCATAAATTGGCTCAACTTGACCTATAATACCTATGTCTTGCATGTGAGCTTTTATGCAGTCATTTGGGCAACCTGTGACTGCAATTTTTACGTGATAGTCATTAGGGTATATTAACTTTTCTATCTTTAACGCAAGTGCTGTTGTATCGTAGTTGGCAAATGGGCATACGCGATTACCAATGCAAGCTGACACGTTTCTCGTACCTGCGGCCGGGTATCCTCCTTCTTCATCTTCTATTTGGACGCCTTCATCTTTAAGTCCTTTTATAATAGGAGATATAAGCTCATTTATCTCGTCAATTTTCTCCATAGATATTCCTGGTATTTCAAAACCTTGACGTGTAGTAATGTGAACAGTCCCGTTGCCGTACTTTTCAGCTACTTCTTTTATTATATCGAAGTACTTTATATTTAGATCTCCACCTGGGACCCTTATTCTCAGCGCTGTTATGCCACGTTGTTTTGTCACTCTATATGCATTTTTCTTTAAAAGTTTTGTATCAATATCGAGAATCATTATTTCACCCCTTTAATCGAGAAGTTGTTTGGATTTTGTGTAGTTGAATACAGGACCTTCAAGGCAAACGTAAGTTTCGTTAATTTTACAGTGACCGCATTTTCCTATGCCACATGACATTTTTCTTTCGAATGATACCCAGATATTTTTCTCTGGTATACTGCGTTTTAAAAATTCAAGGCATGTAAATTTCATCATCATAGGTGGACCTACAACAATTACGATCGTATCGTCGGGATTTTCGATTTTTAAATCTGGTATAAATTTTGTGATTAAACCTGTATTTCCTGTCCACGTTTCATTGCCATTATCAACGGTCAATAAAACATCGAATTTTTCCTTCCATTTTTTTATTTCATCTTCAAAAAGTATGTCTTTTGGGGATTTAAAACCCACCAAAATATTGAGGTTTTTTATCTCTTTAGGATTTCTGTTATACCTGTTTATTATGCTTTTGACTGGTGCAAGACCTGTACCGCCAGCGGCGATCACCACATTTTTATTTTTAAAGTCTTCTACAGGGAATCCGTGACCATATGGCCCTCTTATAAACAAGAAATCTCCCGGTTTTAATTCGTGTATAGCATCTGTTACAGTGCCTACTTTTCTTATGGTTAGTTCAATGTATTCATCAGTGTAATCGCTTATTGATATTGGGGCTTCACCGATTTTAGGTATAGATACTTGTAAAAACTGTCCATGTTGTGGCAAAATATCGGATTTTAGCCTAAATGTATAATCGATATCTGTTTGAGGAATTATTGAAACAATTTCTGCTTTTATTGGCATGTACACATTTGTCATTTTGATTCCCCCCTATCGACTGCATCAGTGACTTTTGATACAATTTTTATAAATGAAATGTACTCTGGGCATACATCGTCACATCTTCCACATCCAACGCACATTGTTGTGCCGAAGCGCTTTTTGTAGTCGTATATCTTGTGCATCACCTTAAATCTCATTCTCTCACCGTATTTTTGCCTGTAGCTGTGACCTCCCGCCACATCAGTAAATCCATCCACCATGCAGCTTGCCCATACCCGCCTTCTCTCTCCGCATTTAGGATTATCTTTGTAAAATATGTCTTGCATTGAGAAGCAACTGCATGTAGGGCATGATACAGTACATCTTCCGCAAGCTATGCATCTTTTCGTGTATTCGTCCCATAATTCATGATTAAATACATACTCTAGATTTTGAGATATTTTGTCTATATCAGGCAGTTTCACCTCAATTTCATTTTTTTCTATAAATTCTGGAATAAATTCTACCTCTTTGCCTGAAAAAGCATAGCTAAATTCGTCATTTTTTACATCGCATGTTATTTTGTCATTGTCAAATCTTACAAAGACATCATAATCTAAAAACTTGTTAGAACCTGTTGACACACAGAAACAAGTAGAAAAGCCTTTTGTGCACTCTATAATAAAGAACTTGACTTTATCTCTCAGTCTTTTGTAGTAATTATCTTCATAAGGACCATTTTTTAGAAAAATATTATCTAATTTTAGATATGAGTTAGCATCACATGGTCTTAAAAAGACGATGATTCCTTTATCGTCAATTTCAGGTTCTTTGTATTCATCTTCTGTAAAGTAAAATAGGGTTTGTGTTATAGGGTAAATCACCTCTTTTGGGGAATACCTTGATTTTTCGTTTAATTCTATATCTTTATATGAAGAGATTTCTCCGTATGTCACAAGGTCTGTGTCTGAAAATGCTCCTTTCCCCTTTAACCTTACAGGAGCAAATATTTTGTAATTTTTGCTTAATATTTTCAGGGCATCATCAAAACTTTTTACATCTAATTCAATACCCATCATATCACCTCGTATTGCTGTTTTCATGACTAATGGTTATTTATTTAACAAAATTTTATCATAAAATCGCAAATTTTTATGTGATATATCTCACAAATAATATAAAAACTCCCTCAAAAGAGGGAGCATATTAATTGTATATTTGCTTTGAAGTGCAATTGCTGTAATTATGATAATGGTCTTTATCGTAAGATGTTCTGCCATCCATTTTGTGGACGTGGCCATCTTTAGTCCTTATGGCAGGTCCTGTGTATCCATTTACATAGTGTTTATGATTTTTGGCTATAGACGTGTACCCAGAGTAATAGTGTATATGGCTTGTGCCATAAGGGATGGCATAGCTGGTACATCCTTTGTAATCGTGGTTGTGCTCTAACACTGTACTTGTAGTGCCAAAATAATCGTGGTAATGCTTATCTCCATCTGGCATAATATATACCTCCAAAATATATTGTTGTATTTTACATTATATGTTTGATGTTGATATAGTGATAATATATACAAATAAATGAAACGACTAAAAAATGCTTTTTCCTTCCTAAAAATGATATTTTCATTCCTAAAGTGACAATATTAAAATGAAATCATATATACTGAAATTGATAAAAAATTTTTATAAAAAACTGTAACGAAATCCATTGTAATTTGTTTTATAGGCATATTATTTGGAGAGAACAATGATATAAAAATAATAATGACAGCTATAAACATAGGCATCATAGACACACATGGCAATATATTATAGAATGATGTGCCGGAATTCGGCACTTACTTCATAAAAAATGTGCCGAATTTCGGAACTTCCCAAATGTTGGACTTGGAGTTATAATGTAGTCAAACAGATGAATGGCCATTCGATGTTTAATAAAAAAGTAGTTAGTGATGCTGTTTTGGTACCGAAATAGTGTTACTAACTATAAAAGGGAGATGTTTAGAAATGTTAAAAAAGGCTGTTTCATTGGTTCTTGTTGTAGTGCTTCTTTCAGTTTCAACTTTTAGTTATGTTTTTGCTTCAGAAATTTCTTCAAATGAAAAGGCAATAAATATTTCTTCAAATACTATAATTACAGAAAATAATATTTTAGAGGTTTGCAAATATTTGGGTATTGATGCAAAAAATTTTAAAAAAATGAAAGTGACAGGGAAAAATGTTTATACTGTTGGTGAATTAGAAAAGGTTATCAGTCAAGCTAAAACACAAGCCAGTATAATTAATTTACCAGAAGTTACATTGTCCAAAAACAATACTTCCTCAAGTATTACGGATTCTTCTATATCAAAAACTAATATTTTATCTGTTAACACAGCATTTCCTACTTATTCTAAAATGTTATATTATACATATAATGGAGATGGATATTCATTAACCTATTCAATTTTAGGATACTATAGTTATTATGGTATTTCTTGGACACCTTATTGGACGGGTGTCGGAGCTTCATCGGTTAGTGTAGATACAGATTCTTTATTAATAGTATATAAAGTAACTCCTATAAATATGCAAGGAACATATAATTCAGATTATATAACATTGAAGGCAGAAGTTAGATTAGATATGTATGTAGGAGTAAGTAATATTGGTCTTGTTAAAATAAATAGTAACACTATAACTTCAACTACTAATTGGGATACGTCATATATTTAATAAATTTAATAAACAGATATAATATAATCGTTTTTTCAATATCTTTAAAACAATATTGGTAGCGTCTATTAAGAATTAATAATGGAACCTCATACTGCGGGTTCCATTATTAATTCTATGAAAACTATTTTTTCTCTTTTCGTAAATGTAATAAGCGCATAAAAAACTCTCCAAATCTTAACCTTTCACCAATATAATTTGCTGCATTCATTAAAACTTTAATAATTATGATAAATAAAAGTAAAACATATATGAATTGTAAAATATACATAATATTGACCATAATTTTCCTCCACTTCAAAAGTATTATTGTATTTTTATATATTATACAATATAGTTTAAAAAATGTATACATTTTTTAGAAGTTATAACTATAAAGTTGCTATAAGATTTGGTATTATATTCCTCATAAAATAAAATTAGTATATAAATGAAAATAATGTTCAAATTGTTAGATAAGAATCTATATGACCTAAGAAATGATATGTATTTTAATATTTTTGGGCAGCATTAATAGACATACGTATTGTATGCCAAAAAAAATTTATTCGTGATCACAGTTTATACACTATTTTAAATTTTGCTATATTTTGT
>Ga0208430_10223_pt1 | contig 11961 bp, 7 predicted proteins | sample Wag42014_10_12_FD_187329 | JGI IMG/M metagenome (GOLD analysis project Ga0208430, IMG submission 187329) | Deep subsurface shale carbon reservoir microbial communities from Ohio, USA - Utica-2 Time Series 2014_10_12 (SPAdes) (version 2) ...
ATTTGTCCACATCCACCATAGTAAAAACTGTATCAAGATGCATAAAAGTTCGTTTTTTTGGAATTTCTAAAGCGATTATCTCTTGTAACTCTTCTCCTCTCTCTAAAAGAGTAAGAGAAATTTCTTCAATTGCCTGTGGGGAGGTTCTTTCACTTATTCCAATAGCTATTACTTTTTTGCTGAGAACTAACACGTCTCCCCCCTCAATAGGATACTCTGAACGATAATCATACCACAATAGATTCTCCTGTACTTTTAAAGTCTTAGAATGCTTAAAAACATACTTAAGCAACATGGCTTCTCTCTTTCGAGCAGTTGTCTTCATACTGCTTATCATCACACCATTGCCAATGACCGCAGCAGGGTCTCTCATAAAATAGCAGTTTGGCAAAGGATTTATAAAAAATGGGGAATCCTTATAGACATAATCCACCAAAGATTGAGGCTCCACCTCATGCACTTCTTTTTTCAAAAGTCCTGCAATAGCGTAGTCCACTATTTCCTTGGGGGTTCTTTCCTTTAAAAAATTTGTAATTGTTTTCTTAACTTCTAAAGAAGTATTCATATATGAAACCAAATCATATATAAAAAACTCTTTTATTCCAGTATCCTGTAAAACCTCTTCCAATAAATCTTCTAGATAATAAACTGTCACTCCGTTTTCTTTTAAAGCTTGCGCAAATTTGTCGTGTTCCTCCTGAATCCTTTTAAGCCAGGGAATATCATCAAAAAGAAGCTCACTTAAAAACTCAGGGGTCAACCTTTCTAATTCTTTACCAGGCCTATGAAGGAGGACAGACTTTAATTTTCCAATCTCAGAATAGACTCGCAAGCAATTTGTGTTTTTCTCCAACTCTGTAACCCCCTCTGTCCCTTTTACTATACTACCTATCCATCAACTTTATACACCTATAGTATAAACCAATAAAATAACTTTTGCAATTTAACTCAGTAAATTAATGTAAACGTTTTGTATAAAAATAATTTAAAAAAATCTTTTGTTTGTAAAGTTTTAAATAATTATTCAAATATCCCAAGATAAAGTCTTAAAAATTCCCCAAATAAAACATGGCATGAATAAAAATAAATCATAGAATTTCAGACTGCATAAAAAATTTTTTAAAGTTATAAAAAATTATGAGGCTATTTATTCAGACTCCTCTAAATAAATAGCCCCATGACAGTTTATGCTTTATGTACTAATTTCCCATTAATAAATACATATTTTGTTCTTGTCTTCACTTCCAATGGATCTCCATCAAAGACTACAATATCAGCGTCTTTCCCTTTTTCAATGCTTCCCACCCTGTCGTCAACTCCTAAAATTTTCGCAGGGTTTATCGTGATAGCTTTTAAAGCCTCCATTTCATCCATACCATCCTTTACAGCTAAAGCAGCACATAGAGGCAAGTAATTGAGAGGTATTACAGGGTGGTCTGTCATTATCGCAACTGTAAGTCCTGCTTTTGAAAGAATACCTGCTGTCTTAAAGCTTAGATTTACAAGCTCAATCTTTGACCTTTCAGACAATGAAGGCCCCACAATAACTTTAGCATTTTCTTTCACCAATTCATCAACAATCAAATGGCCATCAGTACAATGGTCAATGGTTATATCTACATTAAATTCTTTTGCAATCCTTAAAGCGGTAAAAATATCATCTGCTCTATGAGCATGAGCTTTCAGCGGAATTTCTCTCTTTAATACTTTTACCAATGCTTCAAGGCCTAAGTCCCTTTCAGGCTTTTTGTCTTCTTCTGCCTGTTCCATCTTTTCCATGTACTCCTGAGCTTTTATAAGCTCTTGCCTTAAAAGAGCCGCAACTGCCATTCTAGTTGAAGGCATTTTATGCTGCTCATGGTAAACGGATTTAGGATTTTCACCAAAAGCAACTTTTATCGCTGCTGGTTCTTTTACTATCATATCATCTATTCTTTTACCATAAGTTTTTATAATTGCAAACTGTCCTCCTATAACATTAGCACTGCCAGGACCTGTCGCAACTGTCGTAACCCCTGCTTGATAAGCCTCTTCAAAATATTTATCCATTGGATTTATTCCATCAATTGCCCTAAGTTGCGGAGTTATAGGGTCTGTCGCTTCATTTCCATCTGCTCCTTCAAATCCCATAGCATTTTCCCACATTCCAAGATGGCAATGAGCATCAATCAAACCAGGCATAACAGTTAAGCCTTGAACATCAATCACTTCTGCATCCAAAGGAGCAATCAAATCCTCTCCAACATCTACAATTTTCCCGTCGTCGATGAGCACGTCTCCTTTTTCATAAATTTTGCCGGCCATTGTCAGGATTTTTCCACCTTTTAATAAGTACATATAATTCCCCCCTGAATTCATTATATATTAACATTATAGCACAAAGAAACAATTTTATGAAATCATTATCTTTACAAAACATATTCACTAAACTTTTCTGTTCAACCACGTCAAATCTTACTTTTTTAAAGTTTTTTTAATTTTTCCATTATGACATCTTTTTTATAAACTCCTATTAAAAACAATAATACTGCGATAATTGCAACGATTCCTGCCATAAAGTAATTTTTATTTCCCAAATTTGCCCCTATATAGGCTGAAAAAAATATGCCTGGAAGTCTCGCAAAAAGAGTAATGATGAAAAAATTGTAAAACTTAACCGGTGTAATTCCTGCAATGTAGGAAAGGGCATCTTTAGGCATTCCAGGTATAAAAAACAACAAAAAAAGAATAGTTTCTCCTTTAGGATTGTTTATAATATAATCAAACTTTTTAAGCTTTTCTTCTGAAACAATGCTTCTCACAAAATTATAGCCTAAAACCCTGGCAATCAGAAAACAAATTAGAGAACCTATTGTAATGCCTATTACAGAGTACAAAGTGCCTAAAAAAGCCCCGTAGAGGTATCCTCCTGCAATTTGCACTACTTCTCCTGGTATGACAAATACGATCACTTGAAGTATTTGAACTCCTATAAATACAATAATACCAAGTTTCCCAAAACTGTGTATCCACTCCCTAAATTTATCGGGACTGTTAATTAGTATAGTTAAATTCTTCCCAAAAGTCACCATAGCCACTATTAATGCAATGACAAAAATGACTATTAAAATTAAATTTAGTATGTTAGTTTTGTTAATTTTCATCCACCCACACCTCGGGCCAAAAGCACCAAAGATAAATCCAGCTTTACCTTTATTACCTCCAAACCACTTGACTTTTGGCATTTTTCTCCCCCCGTTTTATTCAAAAATTACGGTCCTATGTTTATAATCCATTATAGAGTTAATATTTTGTTATGTCAATTACCCAGAAATTTTTAAAAGCCGGTAAATACCGGCTTATGTATAGTTAATCATTATTTTCGTTATCGCTTTGGCCTTGATTATCATTATTTGTATTAATATCCTGGTTTTCTTGAGAATTTTTCTTTTGTTCTTTTTTCTCTATTTTATTCTGATTTTTTTCTCTTTCTCTATCCTCATTTTTCACTTTTTCTACTTTCTTATCATGTTTTTCTCCTAACACTTCTGAGAAAAACTTAATAGGCACAAAAGTTGCATTCTCATTCATTTTCTTATCTATTGTAACTTCTACCCCATTTACTAAAGCTTTAGAGTCTCCTAAAGTATACTGTATTGTCTTATCACCTTTTATAACTGTGAGAGTTTTTGTATCAGGGTCCCAAGCTACTTTTGCATCCAATCCCCTTGCAATAGCCTTTACGGGAATTAGGGTATTATTTTCTTTTATCACTGGTTGCAAGTCAACTTTCTTGCCATCTTCAACATTTGGAGTTTCTTCTGAGTTTTCATCAACATTTTTATCTTCTTCTACAGCTTCTTCTTTACCTTCCTGTGATTGTTCCTTTACCGGTTCCTGAGCTTGTACCTGTTCTTGAGCCTCAAGTGTCGTCTGAATCTGGGCTTCTACTTTATTTTCTGTAGTTCCTTGTGCTGCAAGTTGAGTTTCTGCCTTTACTGCTACTTCACGCATCCACTTGACACCAGATTTAGCATACCCCGTTAAAATAGAGGAAAAAGCAAAAGCACCAATCACAGCAAAAATTAATATTTTTTTCATATGCACTCTCCCTCCTTTGTTCAACTTTCACTATATATTTCGGAAGGAAATATAAATTTTTAGAGAGTAGCAGTAAAAAATTTTTTTATTTCATTGAAAGAGAAATTCTATTTCTCTCAATATCAACACTTAAAACTCTAACTTTTACAATGTCTCCCACTGAAACCACATCAAGAGGATGTTTTATGTAATTTTGAGACATCTCAGAAATGTGAACAAGCCCATCAGTGTGAACACCTATATCTACAAAGCAGCCAAAATCAGTGACATTCCTAACTGTTCCCATAAGTTCCATGCCTGGTTTTAGCTCATTTATAGTCATTACATCAGACCTTAAAATGGGCTTGGGTAAGTCTTCTCTTGGGTCTCTTCCAGGTTTTTTAAGCTCTGAAACTATGTCATAAAGTGTAGGAAGTCCTATATCGTATTCCTCTGAAATCTTCTCTAATCCGTATTCTTCTAAAGAATTAGCAAAGTCTTTTAACTTTTTTCTATCTAGTTTTTCTTTCTCATATCTAAATTTTCTCAAAAGCTTTTCTAAGGTTTCGTAACGCTCTGGGTGAACTGCTGTTGAGTCAAAGATATTGTCACCGTCCAAAATTCTCAAAAAACCCGCACATTGTGTAAAAGTAGTATCTCCTAATCTTTTTACATTTTTAAGCTGCTCCCTATTTGTAAACTTGCCTATTTGGTTTCGATATTCAACAATATTCTTGGCAATAGCAGCATTTATCCCTGAAACGTATTTTAAAAGAGATACTGATGCAGTGTTTAAATCAACACCTACGCTGTTTACACAATCTTCTACAACACCGTTTAAAGCATCTCCCAGTTTTTTCTGGTCTACATCGTGTTGATACTGTCCTACCCCGATGGACTTTGGATCAATTTTTACAAGCTCTGCCAATGGGTCTTGAAGCCTTCGCGCCAGTGAGATAGCTCCTCTTAAACTTACGTTTATATCAGGAAATTCCTCTGTACCTATTTGAGAAGCAGAATAGACTGATGCCCCTGCTTCATTCACTATCACATACTTTACCTCTCTTGAAAGTTCTTTTATAAGCTCTGCTATAAACATTTCACTCTCTCTTGAAGCAGTTCCATTTCCCAAAGCAATTAAAGTGACATTGTATTTTTCTATTAGCTCTTTTAAAACCTTTTTAGAATTTTCAAAATCATTTTGAGGAGGAGTAGGATATACTGTAGCAGTGTCCAAAAGTTTTCCCGTTTCATCTACAACAGCAATTTTACATCCTGTCCTATAGGCTGGGTCAAATCCCATGACAACATGTCCTTTTATTGGGGGTTGAAGTAAAAGGCTTTTTAGATTTTCTTTAAAAACTATTATTGCCTTTTCTTCTGCTTTTTCCGTAAGAGTATTCCTTATTTCCCTCTCTATTGAAGGAGCAATAAGCCTTTTATAGGAATCTTCAATTGCTTTCTTGTAATACTCTGCAAATATTGAAGCTTTATTTACTTTTGATTCTATAAGCCTATTTATTATCCTTTCACTATCTATCTCAATTTTTACAGATATGTATTTTTCCCTTTCTGCCCTGTTTATCGCAAGAATCCTATGAGGCGGTATTGTCTTTACAGCTTCTTTATAGTCATAATACATTTCATAGGGAGATTTTTCTTTTTTCAGCGCTTGTGTCACTATAATTCCGTTATTCCATGTAAAATTCCTTATGTATTTTCTTATCTCAGCGTCATCAGATATATCCTCTGCAATTATATCCATTGCTCCTTGGTATGCTTCTTCAACTGTTAGAACATTTTCATTAAGATAAGGCTTTGCGTATTCCTTTACATCCCCATTCATTACTTCATTTGAAGAAATAATCTTTGCAAGAGGTTCCAAGCCTTTTTCTTTCGCAATGGTCGCCCTTGTCCTTCTTTTTGGCCTAAAAGGTCTGTATATGTCCTCTACCTCTTGTAAAGTTGTAGCATTCTCTATCTTTTCTTTTATCTCCTCTGTCAATTTTCCCTGCTCATCAATAAGCCTTATTGTATCCTGTTTTTTCTCTTCAAGGTTTCTCAAATATGTGAGGCGCTCATAAAAATTTCTCAACACCTCATCTGACAAACTTCCTGTCGCTTCTTTTCTGTACCTTGCAATAAAAGGAATTGTATTCCCTTCATCAATAAGCTTTATTGTATTTTCCACTTGAAAGTCTTTAATATTAAATTCTTTTTTTAATGTTTCTTTTACTCTATCCATAACTTACCCCTTTCTCACATAAATTTAAAGGGATACCTTTTTAAGATATCCCTTTGGTTTGTTGACAAAGTTCTATTTTTGTTGGCATTTTTGCATCGTTCGCTCCGGTAACATCACAGACTAAACTAAAACTCGACCTCGGACTTCGGCGGGGTTCCGGGCACATTCGACATCCTTGTCTTAGTGCCCGCCTCCGCCCTCACAAGGCTACGGCCCCGCCGACCTCTCTCGGTCTCGTTAAGTTTAGTTACTGCTCTGTTAAGTCACTCACTTATGCAAAATGCCAACATACCAATAAAGAGTTTATCTACAGTCTGAATGGATACCTTTCTAAGATATCCCTTGTGATTTTTGCTTTAGATAAGCGTTTATAAATCCATCTATTTCTCCATCCATCACTGCCTGAACATTTCCCACTTCATAATTTGTCCTGTGGTCTTTAACAAGGGTATAAGGTTGAAAAACATACGACCTTATTTGGTTGCCCCATGCTGCCTCTCTATGCTCTCCTTTTAAGTCTTCGATTTTTTCTTTCTTCTCTTTCATCATGAGGTCCAAAAGTTTAGCTTTAAGCATTTTCATGGCAGTTTCTCTGTTTTGAATCTGAGACCTTTCACTTTGACAGGAAACCACTATGCCTGTTGGAAGGTGAGTAATCCTTACAGCAGACTCCGTCTTATTTACATACTGTCCTCCCGCACCCGAAGCCCTATAAGTGTCAATTTTTAAATCCTCAGGCCTTATTTCCACTTCAATATCATTTTCTAATTCAGGAAGTACTTCCACAAGGGCAAATGAAGTATGCCTTCTACCGGCGGCATCAAAAGGAGATATCCTCACAAGGCGGTGAACACCTGCCTCTGATTTAAGATACCCATAGGCAAAAGGCCCTTTTATCATTAGAGTGACACTTTTTATTCCTGCTTCTTCTCCTTGCAAATAGTCAAGGGTTTCTACTTCAAAACCTTTGTCATTAGCCCATCTTGTATACATGCGAAGTAGCATTTCAGCCCAATCTTGAGCCTCTGTACCACCTGAGCCTGCATGAATAGAAAGTATGGCATTGTTTTTATCATATAGGCCATTTAATAGTGTTTTTATCTTTAAGTCTTCTAACTTTTTCTTTAACTCTTTGTACTCTTTGTCTACTTCGTCAGTTATTGATTCATCCCCTTCTTCTAATCCCAATTCAATAAGAGTACTCAAGTCTTCCCATTTTGACACAAGAGAATTGTACTCTTCTAAAAGTTCTTTTAAGGCTTTTTGTTTTTTAGCTAATTCCTGTGACTTTTTTATATCGCTCCAAAAAGCAGGATCAGACATCTTTTTGTCTATTTCTTCTATTTCTCTTTTGACACTTTCTATGTCAAAGAGAAACCCCCATTTCTTTTATTTCTTCAATCATGTTTGAAACTTCTGCTTTGTAATCCTGCAACAAACTGCATCTCTCCTTTTTAGTATTTTATATTGGCACCACAACATTTTTTATACTTTTTACCACTGCCACAAGGACAGGGGTCATTTCTGCCCACCTTTTTGCCCTTAACAACAGGCTGTTTCTTTTCTTCTGCATCTACATTTGTAGAAACAGGCTTTGCTACTTGTTCTCTTTGAATCATATTGTCTTTATTGATTTGAATGTGATATAAAAATTTAACAGTATCTTCTTGTATGCTTTGTATCAAATCTTCAAACATGTCAAAAGCTATTTTCTTGTATTCAATAAGAGGGTCCACCTGTCCATAAGCTCTTAAGCCTATTCCTTGCCGCAATTGGTCCATTTCGTCTATGTGGTCCATCCACTTAGTATCCACCACTCTTAAAAGAACTATTCTTTCGATTTCCCTCATTTGCTCTGGACCAATTTCCGCTTCTTTTTTCTCATATTGCCTTACAGCCTCTTCATATATTATGTCAGCCAAGACATCTTTGTCAAGTCTGTCTATATCAACATCAATAACTACGCTGTCTTTTTCAAGAAACATGTCATAAAGATGGTTTAAAAGCCCTTTTATATCCCATTCCTCAGGATACTTACTTCCTGCAGTGTATATCTCAACGTTTCTTTCTATTATGCTTTTTACCATCTCAAGAATAGACTCTTTTAAGTTTTCACCTTCAAGTACCTTTCTCCTTTGGACATATATTATCTCTCTTTGTTTGTTCATTACATCGTCATACTGCAAAACGTGTTTTCTAGTGTCAAAGTTTATACCCTCTACCTTTTTCTGGGCCTGCTCTATTTGTTTTGTCAAAATCTTATGCTCTATGGGCTGGTCATCATCAATTCCCAGACTGTCCATCATGTTCTTTACTCTTTCTGAGCCAAAAAGTCTCATAAGGTCGTCTTCTAAAGATATATAAAATCTTGATTCTCCTGGGTCACCTTGACGGCCTGCACGTCCTCTTAACTGGTTGTCTATTCTCCTTGATTCATGCCTTTCAGTACCTATAATGTAAAGTCCCCCCAGCTTTACAACCTCATCGTGTTCTTTTTCAGTCTCTTTTTTCGCCTCTTCCAGAAGCTCAAAATATCTTTCCCGGGCTTTTCTAACTTCCTCGCTTGAAACAGGGCCATATCCTGCAGCTTCGTTAATAATTTCTTTTGAGTAGCCCTCCTCAAGCATCTTTTTCTTAGCTATAAATTCAGGATTACCTCCTAAAAGGATATCAGTACCACGGCCTGCCATGTTTGTAGCAATTGTAACTGCTCCTTTTCTTCCTGCCTGTGCTATTATCTCTGCTTCTTTTTCATGGTACTTTGCATTTAATACTTGATGAGGTATCCCTCTCTTCTTTAACATGGCGCTTAATTTTTCAGATTTTTCAATAGAAATTGTACCAACTAGAACAGGCTGACCTTTCTTGTGATGCTCTACAATGTCCTCAACAACAGCTTTAAACTTGGCTTCTTCTGTTTTGTATATCACATCAGGATGGTCTATTCTTATCATCGGTTTGTTAGTAGGTATCACTACGACATCCAACCCATAAATTGCCCTAAATTCTTGCTCTTCTGTTTGAGCTGTACCTGTCATACCAGCTAATTTTTTATACATTCTAAAGTAATTCTGGAAAGTTATAGTAGCTAAAGTTTTGCTTTCTCTTTCTACCTTTACTCCTTCCTTTGCCTCGATAGCCTGATGGAGGCCTTCACTGTACCTTCTCCCAAACATAAGCCTTCCCGTAAATTCGTCCACTATGATGACTTGCCCATCTTTTACCACATAGTCTATATCTCTTTTCATTATGGCGTGAGCTTTCAATGCCTGGTTAATGTGATGAGAAATTTCCATATTTTCAATATCAGCAAGATTTTTAATTCCAAAAAATTTTTCTGCCTTAACTACACCTTTTTCAGTCAAACTTACAGCCTTTGCTTTTTCATCAACTACATAGTCTTCATCTTTTCTTAAAGTCCTCACAAATCTGTCAGCTAATTTATACATATCTGTGGATTTTTCGGCTATGCCTGATATGATAAGAGGAGTCCTCGCTTCGTCTATCAATATACTGTCTACTTCGTCCACTATAGCATAATTGAGCCCTCTTTGCACCATATCTTCTTTGTATATAACCATGTTATCTCTTAGATAGTCAAATCCGAATTCGTTGTTGGTTCCATAAGTTATATCTGCGGCATAGGCCTTTTTTCTTTCTTCAGGGTCCATATCATGCAATATTACGCCCACGCTTAGACCTAAAAATTCGTATATCTTGCCCATCCAATCGCGGTCTCTTTTTGCCAAGTAATCATTGACAGTTACAATGTGAACTCCCTTGCCTTCTAAAGCATTAAGATATGCAGGTAATGTCGCGACAAGGGTTTTACCTTCACCAGTTTTCATCTCAGCGATGCGCCCTTGGTGAAGAACAATGCCGCCTATCACCTGCACTCTAAAATGTTTCATTTTAAGAGTTCTCCAAGCGGCCTCTCTTACCACCGCAAAAGCCTCGGGAAGTATATCATCAAGAGTTTCACCATTTTTCAATCTATTTTTAAATTCATCTGTTTTCGCCCTAAGCTCTGCATCCGTAAGTTTTGCCATTTGATCTTCATATGACAAAACTTTATCAGCAATAGGTTCCAATCTCTTAACTTCTCTTTCACTGTAGCTGCCAAATATTTTTTCAACTAAGCCCAACATTTTTATCACCTTCTAAGGTTATTAATCAACTATATATTATATCACTATGCAGTCTTTATGGCAATAAAAAGCAGTTTTTTTCAAGAATATTTTACACTCTCTTCATACAATTTTCACAAAAAAGAACGTCTCAAAATGATGCATTCTCTGTCTTAGACAAAGTTCCATTTTTATTGGCATTTTGCATCGTTCGCTCCAGGTGACATCACAGACTAAACTAAAGCTCGACCTCTGACTCAGGCGGGGTTCCGGGCACATTCGACATCCCTGTCTCAGGTGCCCGCCTCCGCCCTCCTTGGCTTCGGCCCCGCCTTCGTCTGTCGGTCTCGCTAAGTTTAGTTGCTGCTCTGTCAAGTCGCTTCACTTATGCAAAATGCCAATACATCATAAAGAGTTTGTCTACAGACTGAGAACATCTCAAAATGAGACGTTTCCTTTTTAAAAGGTTAATTTTTTATGTCCACAGCTTTAAACTTCAAAATAGGATTTAATACGTAAAATAGTGCCAATGCAATTGCAGAATCTATTGTGTGGTGAATCATTGTCCCTACTCCTACAACCACAAAAGCCTTGTAAAAATCAAATCCAAAAGGCATCACCACAATTGCTTCTAAAACAGCATGTATTGGAAGTGTAACAGCTAACGCCACGGGAAAAGAATATCCTCTTTGTATCATTTTAGCTCCAACATAGCCAAACACTGCGTGAACCGCTGCTCTTGCTGCTATTATAGGTCCCAATTTTATTAAAAATCCTATCGCAGATACAACACCCACAAATACCGCTGTTGCAGGACTTATAAGCATTGCCAGCATTACAGGTACATGGGATGCCAGTGTGGCTGAGAAAGGCGGAATAACTATCCCTAAAACTCCTCCAAAAGCCAAAGGTATAATAAGGGATAGTGCTGCTAAAAGCCCTCCAATAGTAATTTCTCTTGTCTTCACATTAAAACCCCCATTCTTTAACTTTCATAATTATAGTATACACAGATGTATATACACCTGTCAATAATAAAATAACCACTTTTTAAAAATTTTTAAAGTGGTTAAGTCCTTATTCTATTAAAAAGCCTTTTTCCTTTAAGACCTTTTGTATTCTATCTAGTACCTCTTTATTTTCCCCTTCAACAGTGTGAAGATGCACTCCATCCGTCAGAGAAGACAAAAGGGTCGCTTTTCCTTCTTTTACAAACTCCATGAATTTATTTACATCATACCTTGAAGAAAGCATTAAAAGCCCTTTTATCTCCCCATAGAAGGGATGCTCTACAATTACATCTAGCACTTTTCCGCCATTGTCAACTATTAAATTTAACTCCTCCTCTGTTCTGTCGTATCCGTGTTTGACAGCAAAAACCCTTTTTACAGTGTTTTCCTTTACAATGTCTATTATATAACCTTGAGGGGTAGACAATATTTTAATCCCTTTAGCCCTTAAAATAGCTATGTCCTGCACAATAATCTGCCTTGTAACACCAAATCTTTTAGCAAGGTCAGAGCCGGATAT
>Ga0208430_10230_pt1 | contig 11792 bp, 16 predicted proteins | sample Wag42014_10_12_FD_187329 | JGI IMG/M metagenome (GOLD analysis project Ga0208430, IMG submission 187329) | Deep subsurface shale carbon reservoir microbial communities from Ohio, USA - Utica-2 Time Series 2014_10_12 (SPAdes) (version 2) ...
ACCTGCTGCAGACGCAGCATTCTCTCCTTCATTTGATCACCTCCACTGATTAAATTATACAACTATTAGTGATAAAAAGCAACATTTTCAGCAAAATCGATATAAAAAATATCATATTAGCTAAAAACTTTAGATTGCAGACAAAAAAATAACCAGACATTATGCCTGGCATCTAATTCTATTAAATTTCTTTACCAATAGTTCCTTTATCCAAATCAATAACAGCTCCAGTTCTTTGTAAAAAGTCCATACCAATTATTGCATCAATATCAAATCCATAATCCATTTCTCCAATATCAATTTTAAAATCTTCTACTGTTAAATTCCCAATTGATAATGAGTCTATTTTTTTTATATAGACAAACTCTGAACCTCCGACACCTCTAACACTTCCAATCGTATCCTCTGGTTCAAGTTTTATTCCAATATCTTCAACCAATTCTGCTTTTAAAATACTGCTGGCAGAACCAGTATCTATAAGTACATTATCTAAACTTTTTTCTTTATCTCTATATTCAACTTTCATAGTTACAAAAGGTAAATTGTGCCTTATCTTAAGATTTAAAGTCATACCCTAACACCTAACCACTTTCTTTCTTCTATTTCAAGATTCTTGTTCTTAGTATGAGCAACATAGAGTTCTCTTTCAGGGTTCTTCTTATGAAGTTCCCTATAAGCTTTCATCGCTTCATCGCTATTATTAAATTTATCAAGAACAGCTATTTTATCAACAACTCGTTTTCCATGGTCTGAATGAGCTTCAATCGCTTCCAGTAGGATCCAACTATCAGGATATTCATCTCTAATATCTTTCCATTTCATTTTGAAATCCTCCCCTTATTACTTTCTATTTCTATTATATCACAAAGCCATAGTTATAAAAACAAAAAGCCCCCAGAAAAGCTCCATCAATAACTAAACAAAATGAAGTTTCTCTGAGGGTAAATCATCTCCAATTGAAATGCTAATTTTATTCGATTTTCCACCGTGATTTCACCGCAGTGAGCCTCAGCCACCGTTAAATACCGCAGTAAAATATACAGTATTTTACAACTATATGGGATATTTCCAACACTAGATTGCTGTTATGACAGGGATTATAAGAAAATATGCTAATATAAGGAACTTCGACAAAACTCTCCGAAGCCTTGAGCGTAGGTTCGACTCCTACCGGGGGCACCATTTGTTTAAACCCAGTAAGCAAAGATTTTTTTATTTTCAACTTCCATTTCTTCATTCTTATATTCCTTATTCTGATTAAAATTAAAACTCAAAAGATAACCCTGATCCATATTCTGGCTTTCCAAATAATCAGCCAATTGCTCCAGCCCCCGCTGATGATATTCCTCTCCCCGCCATATTTTTAATTCCACTATATATTTCTGTTCAAGATAAGTAATTACTACATCAAGTCTTTTTTCTTGAGAAATCTGCACTTCTTTAAAATCAAATCCCTTACCATTAATAATTGGCTTTAAAAAAGCGAGAAAAATCAAACGACCATTTCCTTCTAAAAATTCTCTATCCTAATCACTATATTGTTCTTTTATGAAAACCTGAAAACGCTCCAGTACTGCTTTTAAATTAAGTTGGCCATTGTCTATAAAGCTGTCTCTAAAATCAAAAGCATCACCTTCCATTGAATTTTCTATTTTAGAAATTAAATAATTGTATATTCGCTGCTCATAGATTCTGTTATGAATTTTTAAGCTGCCGTTATCATTCTTGAAAATACCGTAGAGTTCTCCCTTTTCAATTGTTGGATTATCCAAATTATAAGTGATTTTTCTACCATCTACAATTAAATCTATACAAATATCTTCTAAATCATTATTATTTTCGATATTTTTAATTAATGTTTCAAAATTAGGAAGGTCTTTTGCTAAAATAATTTTTACTGCCTGCTCAAGATATTCTTGATTCCAGCTGGACTCATTTTCTCTTAGTATTTCTTCTGCAATGATTTCTGCAAGTTTACTAACTAAAAAAGGGTGACCTGAAGTATAATAATGCATTTTCTCAGCAAAATAATCTAAATCCAGGTCAATAGTCCTGTCTTCCTGGTACTCGTTTAACATCGAAGCAATTTGATCGACTTCCAGCTCAAAATCAACCTTAAACTCACTGGCAATATTCCAGGTACTATTGTACTTATGTTCTTCATCATCTCTTAATTTTAGTTTAAGGTTTTTTACATCATGTACCCCTGATAAAATTACACTATAAAATGTTTTATCTCTGTCAGCCTGCCCACCCAAATTTATAGCTCGATAATAAAAGCTTCTTAAATTATTTGTTTCCTTGACATTGGTAAATCTAATGTATCGATTCTGGGGATTAGTGGTTGTAAAAATCAGTGACTCTTTATTCAGTTTCTCCAGAGGTCTTAAGTTATGAGAAGTAAAGACCAACTGTCCTTTTGCTCTATCCTGTATAATTTCCAGAATTTCACCTAAAAGATATTCAAATATGCCGGCATCAAGCTCATCCACTGCCAGACAAATACCGGGCTTATTATACATCGCAATCATTGCACTCAAGATAGATATAATCGTTTAGAGATGTTCTTATCCTCCCTCTTAAGATAGTTCTGCATAGCCTCTTTTACAACATCAGTACCCACTTTGTTTCTCAGTCTGATGCAGTCACAATTTGTTTTTCTCCTTATCAAATATTTTAACCTTACTACCCTCAATATTAACCTCTTTAATCCCTGTATTGAACTGTTTATCTGCAAAATAAAAAATAGAGATCGGCGGATAATCAGGAAGTTTAGGCCTGTGCTCATCTCGATGAATGGCAACATAATTTTCCAAGTGGTTAGGTTAAGGCAACAAAAAAGACTCAGACACTATTTGCCTAAGTCTCTTAATATTGTCGGTTTTTCTCCTGATACATGTTATGATCAGCTTCAATGTAAACCTCTTTTAGATCAGTAGCTTCATCTTTTTTAACAGCTAACCCTAAAGAAATACTCATCTTAATATCATTATGAAGTTTTTCTTCTCTAAATCTATCTTTAATTCTATTATAGATTCTTTGGGTAGTTTTCAAATCAGTATTGGGTAATAATATAGCAAACTCATCTCCACCCATTCGAGAAATGATATCTGATTTACGCAGACAGGAACTCAATAATTCAGCCGCTTTCTTAATATAGTCATCTCCAATTTCATGTCCATAACTATCATTTATAAACTTGAGTTTATCTAAATCTCCAACAATTATACTGATTGGTATTTCTCTAGAACTGTTCAATCTAGCTAACTCATTAGTAAAGTATCTGCGGTTATATAAGTCAGTCAGTTCATCTTTAAAAGATAAATACTTTAGTTTTCTTTCATTTTCTTTTAAATCAGTAATATCATTACAAACAACCAATAATTCAGAAATAGAATCATCAGTTATTATGGGCTTTATCGAATAATTAATCCAAATTGATTTTCTCCATCTGCTGGTATAACATATTTCACCAGACAATACTTTTCTCTTTTTAAAATAATCAGGATTTTTTGGCCAGATATCTTTAGTAGCTTCTATTTTCTTAAAACTCATGCCAACAACTTCATCTTTGCCTGGAGCATTTATTATTTGGAGCATCTTTTTATTTAAGTCCAAAATATTTCCTTCTGGGTCACTTTTAATTAAGCCCACTGGGTTATCCTCATATATCTGTTTGAACTTATTTTCACTAACTTTGATATTTTTTTCTACTTTTTTCATTTTTGTAATGTCTCTACTAGAACCAATTAATTGTATTACTCGATTATTACCATCAAAAACAGGGGTTAACTTAGTATGCCAGGTTTTCTTTCCTCTAGGCAGTTCTAAAGTTTCTTCATAAGAAATAGTTTCACCTTTCTGCATACATTTAACATATCTTGATTTTACTATTTCACTTTCTTCTTCAATTAGAATCTCCTCTGGGCTTTTTCCTATTAGGTCTTCTTCTCTAAAACCTGTTAATCTTTCATAGGTAGTATTTAACCTCTTGAGTTTAAAAATTACTTCCTGATCATAAATAACCTCAACTAAAAATATCGCATCATGGGTATTATTTAAAATCGCTTCATAATCTTTAAGTTTTAAATTATTCATTTGCATATTTCTTTTGCTATTTCTACACAAATGAATTACAAAAATAATAAGCAGAACCAGTAATGCTGCACCTAAAAAAAACATTCTTAAAACCTCCAAAAACTCAATACTTTAAATATCTTAACAAAGCAAAGTTTATAAATAAAGACTTTTTAGACAATTAACTATTTCCTGATCAAACATAATTCCTTTGTTTTCATCTAAGTAAGATAGAGCCTCATCAACAGTCAGAGACGGCCTATATGCTCTATGAGAGGTCATAGCTTCAAAAACATCTACTACTGCAATCAATCTGGTCTCAAAAGGCATTTCAGCCTCTTTAAGACCATCTGGATAACCTGAACCATCATTCCTTTCATGATGGTGAAGTACAATATCCTTAATAACATTTGGTAGATTAACATCTTTAATTATCTCATAACCAAATCTTGTATGCTGTTTAACCATTTCAAACTCCAGCTCACTTAAACTACCCGGTTTGAATAAAATACTCCTAGGCACATTAATTTTACCTATATCATGTAATTGCGCACCAATTTTAATAGTTGATAATTCATTTGATTGAAATCCAAATTCCTCAGCAATATTTTCAGCAATTAAAGCAACCCGACTACTGTGATCTTTAGTATAAGGATCACGTTCTACACTAATATTGACTAAAATATTGATCATCGAAGAAACCGTCTGAGAAAGCTCTTTATTTACCTGATGTAATTTTTTTGTTTTATCAACATTATCCCAGTAAGACAGGATAAGATTACCAATTGCATTCAGCAGGTCAATATCAGCATAATTCCACTTTCTTTTACTTTTTATATCGTCAAAACCTATAAAACCTTTAAGACTATCCTTAAATAAAGGAATTACTAATAATGACTTTATGGACTGATCTTTTAGCATCTCTTTTTCATTATTTCCTTCAGCTGGTATTTCTTCAATATCTTCAATAACAATTGTTTCATTGTTTTTCAACTTTTTCATCCACCAGGGGAATAAATCACTCGGCAAGTTCTTTAAATTCTCGATCTCAGACTCAGCGTTTTCTGCAGTCCATTCATAAGTATTATCCATAAATTTTAGATTATCTTTAAATTCAAAGATATAGGTCCGATCAACCTTAGTCATTTTACCCAGTATCTTAAGGATTTCATTAATATTATCTTGATCTGGAAAAGTCAACATTTTAGCAATCATATTAATCTCATTTTCAGACTTTATTCTATGTTCTAATTCCAGTTCGTATCTTTGAATCAGTTTCACCAAATCATTCTGATTACCTTGATAATTATTATCCATACTTCCACCCCTTAAAATACTGATCTAAACCCCAATTATAATAATAGATTTTCTATTTCTGTTGTAGTAAGCGGTTTAAAATAATAAAATCCCTGTGCATAATCACAGTTTAATTTCTGAAATTGCTCCACCTGTTCTTCAGTCTCAAGCCCTTCTGCAACAACACTCATCTTAAGTTTATGTGCCAGCTGAATAATTGCTTCAACCATATATTTATCAGAATCCTGATTAATTTTATCGATAAATTTTTTATCAAGTTTTATTGTGTGAATAGGAAGATCATTTAAAACCCCTAGAGATGAATAACCAGTACCAAAATCATCTAAAACTGTTTTTGTCAAGTGAAATTTGACCCTTTTACTAATTGAAAATTGACCCGGGTAAGCAAAAAATAATATTAATTTTATTGACCCAGCCACTCTTCAGTTTCTTTCATTCGGTAAGAATTACCATTCATATTAATTACATATGATTTGTGGGTCAATCTATCTACCATAGCTGCAGTTAATGCCGGATCATTAAACACCTCATTCCATCTCTCAAATGAAAGATTGGAAGTTATTATAGTAGATTTGCGTTCTGCTCTTAGAGAAAGGAAGGAGAATAAAAGCTCGCTTCCTTTCTGGTCAAAAGAGATGTAGCCTAATTCATCTAAAATTATTAAGTCATATTTTTGGAATTTAGACTCAAAATTAGTTAATCTTCTTTCACTCTGAGTTTCTTTTAATTGATTGATAAACTGTGGTACTGTGGCAAAAAAGACTTTGTAGCCCTCGTTACAGGCCTTGATACCAAGGCCTATAGACAGATGGGTTTTACCAGTTCCTGGGTTTCCTGAGAAAATTATATTCCTATTTTCTTCAATAAATTTAAGCGACTTTAATTCTTTAAACTTAGCTTGAGCACTCTCAGGAAGATAGTCTACAATCAGCGTGTCCAGATACTTTTTGTATGGGAATTTAGCATTTTTAATTCTATTTTTGCGGCCGTTTTCTTTTCGCATATCATATGCATCCCTAAAAAGATCTCTTAATAATTCTTCGTAAGGTGTATTGTCGCGATAGGCTTCAGCCAGTTTTTGATTTAAATCGTTTCTAATACCGGCAATCTTTAATTCTTTGATGTAATTTTTAGTTTCCAGTATGATTTCTTTATTCATTACTGGATCACCTCCTGATGATTTTGGAGACTAAACATAGTATCCCATTTTTTTAATAATTCCAGAGAATTCTCATTTATTTCACTGGAAATTGTAAAATCAGGAGTATTCTCTTTTTGAACTAACACTTTGATATTAGCAGTTGTTACCATTGACTTTTTGTTTTTAGAAAGAGTTTCTATAGCACCCTTAATTTCATCCAGACCTTTCTCACTTACCAGTTCTAAAAGCTCTATGAATTCTTTAGTTTTTCTGGTATAATTATCGTAGTATAATTCATATATCTCTTTGAGGTCTGGTGCCATTTGATGAAAAGCTAGGGAGTTTTTCAATGCACCAGGCTTTCTTTTTAGAGTTAGAAGATAATGTTCTATTTCAATACTGCATTTATGAACTTCATATATTCTCTGATGCTTTGCTACCAGTTCATCGTTGTAGTATATTTTTATATAATCTGAGTAAATTCTGCTGTTAACAAATCTTCCAACAAGATGATCAGGTACAGAATATTTATTCTGCTCAAAGGTTACAAAGCTGTATTTATTGACTCTACATTCTTTTTCTCTACAGGCCTCATATGGAGGTTTTAAAGGCAATAGATATGGTATTTCCTGCTGCCAGAGCTCATATGGTGATCTGTTATCTAATTCAGCTTTTTTCATTGCATTGAGTCGTTTTAGTCCTGCAGCAAGATATTCATTGGCTTCTTCTATGGATTCAAAACTCGTTTTCTGGGAGAAGATCCGCCGTCTGACGAAATCAACACCTTTCTCAACTTTGCCTTTTTCGTTCCCGCGATATGCGTTACAAAAGCGGTATTTAAAGCCATAGTAGAGGGAGAGCTTAACTAGATCCTCAGTAGCTTCTTTTTCAGAAGGTCCAACGAATCTTTTTACAGCCTGTTTTAAATTATCATAGACTACTTCATGATATACTCCATTGAAGTTCTCAAATGCTTTAACATGGGCATCTAAAAATGAAGTCATCTTTTTATTTGCATAGAATTTACCATAGTGATGAAAACCAAAACCAGTTGTGAATAGAGCCATATTAAGAGTTTTGTTTTTACCTGCAATTTCTAAATTGGCTTCACCATAGTCGAACTGAAGTGATTCTCCCTCATGATAGAGCTGTTTTATATATGCTTCTTTGGCTGCATTTTCATAGGTGTTTCTAATGTAGTTACAGACTGTTGAGTAGCTGATATCATGACCTTTACCAAGCAAATACTCATGAATATCAATCTTTTTACGCTGCAGCTTACGCATACCTGTTGCTCGCCGTTTTTTGTTTTCTTTAATGCAGTAAGCGATGTCTTTTTTGATAGCTTCATTCATTTTATATTTATTACGATTAGAGCTGTCATACTCAGGAGTTTCTACAAGAGATTCAATTAAGGTTAATATTTCATCTCTGGATTTGGCTTTATCCAGATCCTGAAGTTTTTCTTCATGATCTCGGATATATTTTCGGATAGTATTTCTTGAAAATTCTGACTCTCTGGCTATTTTTCTAATTGATTGACCCTCGACAAAATGTTTAATTAGAATATTGGCTTTTTCATTCAATTTTATCACCTTTTTCACCTGCCCATAATTTTTGTTTTTATTATGGACAGTTTATATTATCTATTTAAACGGGTCAATTTTAAATTATTATCCTGGGTCACTTTTAGATTATCATATACAAGGCTGATACTGATAACAATGATAAGAGTTATTTATATAATAGTAAGGAAGGAAGAACTGTAAGGAATAAAATTTTGAGAATACTACAAGAAGATGCTGATTCTATAAGATCCAATGTAATTAAAACAATAAAAAAAGATAATCAAAAATTTAAAAATCTATGCAAAAGTCGACGCAATTATAAAATTAAGAGGAAGATTGCTTCTAAGATGGATACTCTCATATCTGGAAAAGACCCACAAAATCTTGACAATGCTTATTATGCTTTTAGTAAATTCATTGAGAACCTGAAAAATTTATCAGAAGCATATGAAGGTGACTTTAAATACATAGCAGTGTTAGAATTCCAGAAAAACGGTAGACCACACTTTCACATGCTGTCTAATCTGAAATATCTTGAACAGTCAAAACTTCAGGACAAGTGGGGTCACGGAATAGCTCATATTAGCTCTCTTAGCTCAATTAGTAGGCCTAGATTATACATTAGTAAAAAAGATAATTTGAAAGCAAAAGCAACGAAGTTATCGAATTATCTCTGCGAAGAAATTAGTGAAACCAGAAAAGATCCTAGAACTAAAAACAGAAAAATACTTTTAAAAAGTAATTACTTATTAAAACAGCCACTGGAGGTAATTAATCCTGAATTACAACGATTGGTAGACCAATATGTGTTTAGTAATACTGTTGGTGTAGACTGGGAAAGTGGATTGATCGAAGGTAAGGGAGAGTATTCGAAGGACTTCCGAATAACTAGAAGAGTTATGGAAAATTCAAACCTCTACTTGCTGATAGAACGAAAAGCTGGTCAGCTGCTGGAAAAGATTCTAGAAATAGCAGACAAGCTTAATAGCGACATCATAACCAAAGATATATATTATCAGGCCAAGCATGAACTCTTCTATAAAGATCAGAACTATATGCCGGATACTCGTGCAGCATAGTGTCTCACCTACTTGAACATTGACAAATAAATAGTACGCTCTTCCTCCCTATTAGATTAAACCTAGATGCGCGCCGCGGGATTTAAATAACTAGGTTATAACCAAAGGGAGATCTATGTCTAAAACTTATATAATAGTGGTCCAGCCGGCCAGAGAAAGAAAAGGTCCATTTCTTGCTATACTTAACTTTTATTCAAATACATCAAACACAACTGATTCAGGTATCCACATGTAATCTACTCCCTCATCATTTAAAGGGAACTCAAAATAGTACCAGTTACCTTTCAGATCAGTCTTGTATTGATCAGTACCCTCTAATCCTTCAAGCCACTGCTCTTCGGCTATGACTAGTTCTTCTTCATCATTAACTGGCTTTTCAGGGAATCCTTCCTGGACTATTTTAAGATGATATTCTCCTTTAGGGAAGTTGTAGCCGCTGTCCCTATAGTTCTGTGCCTGGTAATTTGCGCCGACTTCGAATTGTTTTGTCATGGTTATCAGCTCCTAAGATTGATTTTTTGTCTCTAAACATTTGATAACTCTTGTCATAATGCTGAATCATCTTATCATCTTTATCAAAATAGATAATATCGTAATCGACATCCTGCTCGAATTTATAAAAATGAGATAAGATATCTTAAAAAAAATTAATCTACTACTTCAACATTATCAAAATAGTAATCAAGTGCTTCTCCATGGATGTATGACTTATTTTGACCAGATATCTCACTTAGTTTACTAACTTTATCAATTTGTTCTTGAGTTAAATGAACACTAACCTGTATCTTTTTACCACTTTTTTTCTTCTTTTTTAAGATGAAGCGACAATTTGATCTCTTTTTCTTCTTACCCACTATAATCACCTCCTTCAAAAAATTCACCAGTAATGAAGGGGTTAATAAGTTTTAAGCATTTTCAACATCAGACTCTAACTCATCTGACTCCATATTTATCATTTCTACACCATACCTTTGCAACTCTAACAAAAATGAAGCTCTATCCTTCCCCACCATTTCTGCAGCCATACCAGAAGATATTCTTTTAAGCTCAAATAATTTGACCGCCATTGCCATTTTAGCTTCTCGTTCAAATTCTTCAGGAGTTTCTTGAAGTAAATCAAGCAAAGTGTCAGGATATTCTATCTCCATTTTTCTAGGCATGTCATTATCCCCCTACTGGACTTATTATACTCAGATGCGAATTACTAACTCTATTATAGCACATATCCGCAGTAGAAAAAAAGTCTTACCAACCAATATGACAGGGAGCGCACAAAGGCTATTTAAAGCTTTTTCTAACCATTCTACATAAGAAATATACAGCATAAACACAGGGCCTCAAACAGCTATTCTCAACCCTTCTCAGCCCTTTCTACATAAAAACTTAACATCCCTTATACCTTCTCTAACCTATAGTTCAAATTCTCTCATTGATTCATCCATCAAATCCTGATTTACGCCTATATAATCCAGAGTAATACTTGGAGCAGAATGGTTAAAAAGCTTCTGCAGCATTGCCACATCTTTATACTGCTGATAATGGTGGTATCCGAAGGTTTTTCGAGTTGAATGGCAGCCAATGGATTCCAGACCAACTTCTTTACCAACAGAACTTAACACTCTATATGCCTGGCTTCTGGTGATCGGTTTATTGGTCCCATTTCTACTCTGAAAGAGATATTCATGATCAGCCATGTTTTTAATGTATCGATCTAAAGCATCTCGCAAAGCACCATTAATAAAGAACTTCTTTGACTTTTGAGTCTTCTGCTCTTTGATCTGGATGTGAGTCTTGTTCCTTACGTCAGAAACTTTTAGTCGCAGCATATCTCCAATTCTAAGGCCGGTATTAATTCCGAGCACAAAAAGCAGATAGTTTCTGTAATTATCCATCAGCAATAGGCGTTTAACCTCCTCAATTAATTCTTTGTCTCTGATCGGCTCAACTTTTTTCATTTCTTATTCCCCTTTCTAATTAGTTTAAGATACATAAAAGACCATTCAATACAGTATAGACATCTATTGAAGTGAGTTCATAAGCAAAATATTGGGCCTTCACCGCCGCTAAGATTGCTATAACAGCGATAAAAGCCACAAATATCAACTCACCTTATTAACTATTGTGGTGAATTGATTGTACTATTAAGAATACAGATAATCAAATTAATTATCAGATTAAGGATGCTTTTTTCCTTGTTGATATAATTTAACACTCATAACGATTTACTCTTATTAATTAAATTTGTATAAAACAAGGTTAGAAGTATAAATAGTAAGACGATATGTTAGACTACATACCGTTCCTATGCTTATTCTTCTAATTTAGAAAGTAGAAATTCTGATATTATTCCCATTGATTCTATTGCTAAACGTGCCTCATCTTTTGAAACATTTGGCAAAAATATTCTACCATGACCTGTTCCTTCCTTATTTCGTAAAGTATTTATAGAACAACCTAATTTATATAAAGATCTTTCTAAACGTTGGATTGTCAACCCTTTTTAAAACAATTTTTTATCGAACATTAAATATCTATATTCAACAGGTGTTAGGTAATCTAACGACCCGTGGATTCTGTGGTTATTATACCAGTTAACATAGTCAAATAGCT
>Ga0208430_10235_pt1 | contig 11718 bp, 17 predicted proteins | sample Wag42014_10_12_FD_187329 | JGI IMG/M metagenome (GOLD analysis project Ga0208430, IMG submission 187329) | Deep subsurface shale carbon reservoir microbial communities from Ohio, USA - Utica-2 Time Series 2014_10_12 (SPAdes) (version 2) ...
GTATGTTCCTAATAAGCGTCCTAATAGACTATGGCGTGGCTCTGCTCTAGGTGAGAGTGATTTACAAGGCATAGTTGGATTAATGGATGCTATTGATGAAACATATACTAATTGGGTGAGAGATTTAAGAATAGCAAGAGGAAGAATTATTGTGCCAGAGTATATGTTAGAAAGTGATAGTGATGGTAATTTATATCACGATATTGACAAAGAAGTTTTTGTAAAAGTTGGTGGGATAGCAGATGCCGCCGAGCAAGGAGATGTTACTGCGGTACAATTTGACATTAGAGCACAGCAGCATTATGAAACAGCAATGGAATTGATGAAGCAAACATATAGTGGAGCTGGTTATTCTCCCGCAAGTTTTGGATTAGGAGATTCGACCAGCAATGCAACGGCTACTGAAATTAAACAGCAGCAGAGTAAATCATTTAAGACTTCTGCTAAAAAAGCTAAATATTGGACTTCTACATTAGAGGATATGTTCTATTGGATGCTACAAGTTGACAATTATGTGTTTGGCAGCAATAATGGTGATTACAAAGTACAGGTTAATATTCAAGATAGTGTGCAGACCGACCCGATGCAGCAGGCTGATGCAATTAATAAATTAACACAGGCTAAAGCTATGAGTATTGATACGGTTGTTAGGAAGTTAAATCCACAATGGAATGAAAAGCAAGTAGAAAATGAAGTAAATAAAATTATGCAGGAAAATGGAATGATAGTCAATGAACCAGACGATTTAGTTTAGAAGGGAGTGTTAAAAATTTCTAAATACAGAAAAAAACCAGTTGTAATTGAAGCAATCCAATATCATTATAACGAAAATTCAGCTAAGTTAGAAAGTTTTATTGATGATGAGAGTTTAGGTTATGGTGAATTCCAATATTTTATTGAAACATTAGAAGGGGCTATGAAAATTAATGATGGAGATTACATTATCAAAGGTGTTAACGGAGAATTCTACCCTTGTAAACCAGATATATTTCATAAGACTTATGAAAAAGTGTGATTAAATGGCTAAAATAGATGATTTAACATTAGAAGTCGGGCGTGTATATGCTCAAGCTGAAAGAGATATTATCCAGCGGATTGCTAATAGGTTAAAAAAAGATAAGAGCTTATCAATCGAGCAATGGGAAATTAGAAAACTAAGAGAATTGCAGACTTTGAGGAGTGGAATTGAAAAGCAGATAGTTGCTAAGCTAGACAACTTCAACGACAAGGAATTGCAGAAAATTATACAAGAGCTATATAACCAAGGCTCTAAAGATGTAGTTGCTGATTTGAGAAAAGTGTATAATATTAATGACATAACTACTGACTTTGGGAGAATAGATGAACAAACAATAGCCAATTATACTCAAGCCTTGAAATCTAACTTAGGTGGAACTCATCTTAGAATAGTTAGACAAGCTGATGATGTGTATCGACAGGCAGTGAGTAGAGGAGTTAACACTGTTCTAACTGGGAGTGGAACACGAGTTGAAGGCTCTCAAAGAGTGTTAAACGAGTTTGCTAACAGAGGAGTTAGCGGATTTGTTGATAAATCTGGCAGGAGTTGGAATCTTAAAACTTATGCGGAAATGGCAACAAGGACCACAGCTGCTAGAGCAAGAATAGATGGCTCATTAAATAGATTTCAGCAAAACGGCGAAGACTTGGTAGTAGTTTCGGCACACTCTGAAAGTTGTCCGATATGTGACCCGTGGGAAGGAAGAATATTAAGTATAAGTGGTAGAAGTGAAGAATATTCTTCTGTTAGTGAAGCAGAAGCTGACGGGTTATTTCACGCTAATTGCACGCACAATACAACACTTTGGGTAGAAGGATTAACAGAAAAACCAGAGCCTGTTGATAGCGCAGAAAATTATGAAGAACGGCAGCAGCAAAGATATATGGAAAGACAAATCAGAAAATGGAAACGCAGGGAAGCTGGGGCTATGACAGAAGATGAGGCTAGAAAGGCTAAAAGTTATCGCAAGAAGTGGCAGGAAAAACAGAAAGAATTCATTGAAGAAACTGGAAGGTATAGAAAATATGAACGAGAACAGATTAAAACTGCTAGATAAAAATTACGTTTCATCCGCGTTAGAGATGTAAAATATAAGGAGGAATTATAATGACTGATGAAAAAGAAAAAGTAGAGCAAAAAGAAAATGTTGAGAATGCGACAGCTGAAGAAGTCGATAAAACAGAAAAGAATGATAAAACTCAACAGGATGAAGTAAATGAACAGAAAATGATACCTTATTGGAGATTCAAAGAGGTGGTTGATGAGAAGAATAAACTTAATGACCAACTGAAAGATTTGCAGGATAAAATCGAAGATATGGATGATCCAGAAGAAATTAAAAAGCGACTTAATGAAGAAAAAGAACAACTTGAAAACAGGAACAAGGAATTCCTTAAAAAATCAGAGGTTAAAATTAAAGCGATTGCTGAAGGTATTAGAAAAGAAGCGCTTGATGACTTCCTAAAAGCTATGTCAGATAAAATTGAACAGTTAGAAGTTGATGGTGAAGAAGTCAAAGGTGTTGACGAGTTGGTAGCAGACGCAAAGGAAAATAAGGGTTTTTATTTTGGTGAAGAAAAAGCATCTAGTGGAAAGACCGCAGGTGACTTTAATTCTTCAGAGGAGACTACATCACAAGATAGCAACGAAGATTGGGCTAAAAAAATGGCAGATAAATTTAACTTTTAATAAAATTATAAAGGAGAGATTTTAAATGGCTAATAGTATTGCACGAGCAAAAAAATATACAACTTTACTTGACGAGGTTTACAAAAGAGGGCTTACATCAGATATTTTAAGCGTACCGCAGGAATTAGTAAGAAATGGCGCAAACGCAGGCGAAGTTTTACTGCCTAAAATTGCATTGGATGGCTTAGGAGATTATGACAGAGCAACTGGATACCCTTCTGGTTCTGTTAACTTTAGTTGGGAAACACACTCACTTACACAAGATAGAGGTGTTAAGTTCACAATTGATAGACAGGATAATCTGGAAGCGTTAGACAGCGTATTTACATTTGCAGCAGGACAATTTGCTAAACAGGAAGTTGTACCAGAGTTAGATGCTTACAGATACGCACAGTTAGCTTCAAACGCTAATACAGTGGTTAATGCTGATTTAGATAACACAAACACAGTAGAAGCTGTTGAAACAGCTAAGGTTGCATTAGAGGATGCAGAAGTAAACAAAGAAGGTATGATTTTATTTATGACACCTCAAGTTTATTCTAATATCCGCAATTCAGATTTATTTGATAGAGATATTATGGATATCGGTGACAGAACATTTGACGCTTACGACGGCATTCCAGTAGTTAAAGTACCGCAAGGCAGATTTTATACTGGAATTACTCTTAACGATGGTTCTAGCACATTTGGATATTCTGCAACCACTGGCGGAACAGAGTATGAACTTAACTTCCTACTTGTGCACCAAGCGGCTGCACTTCCAATTGTAAAACAAAGACAGCTCAAAGTATTCGATCCAGATACTAACCAAAAAACAGATGGATGGTTAATGGAGTCTAGAGTATATCACGATATTTTTATTCCAGATAACAAGACTGTTGGAATCTATGCTCATACAAAAGCTACAGCTATAGTATAAGGGTGATAATTGATGAAAATTAGAAGAGGTGGTGTTACTCGGCACGTGTCAGAGCGTGCCTTTGACACCAAATTCAAGCAGCAAGGATATGAAATTGTAGAGGAAGTTGTAGAGAAAGAAGAATTGGCAGATAAAACAGTTGATGAATTAAGAGAAATTGCTAAAGAAGAAGGATTAACTGGTTACTACAAATTAAATAAAGATGAATTAATTACTAAAATTGAGAAGGTGGTATAAATGGCAAGTGTAGGAGAAGTAATACAAAGAGTTTTCAATTCCAGTAATAATACATTTGATGTGTCGCAAAAGGGGAGTAAAGTTGAAATATCTTCAATGCAGGAAAATAACCTTGCTGAAACCGAAAAAACATATGCAAAAGCAACAGGAGCAAATGAAATTGAAGTATATATTGAGTCAGGTTATGCAAGGATTAGGACAGATGGCAACCAAGCTACAGCTACCACAGGGGAACCTCTAGGAGAAGGAATAATGGCAAGTTATGCTGTAGATAGTATAAGTATATATTTTGTATCAGATACTACATTGACGGTGGTGAATAGATAATGAGAAGACAGTTTGCAAAAAAAGATAGTTTTGAAAACCATCTTATAATGGGTGTCAAATGGGATAGAACTGCTACCTCTACATTAGAAAGAACAAACCAAGCAAAAGGTAGAATTGCTGGCGTTGGTGTAGATGACCAAATTGTTAGAAACGATTTTGATAACATGCCTATTTTTGGAGAAATGCATGATGTTACTGATGGTTATGGCAATGAATTTGTTAGGATATCAAAATTCTACATCAAAAAAACAAAGACAGCTGATGAAAGAACGTGGAAAATTTCAAAAACTCAACACGAAGGTTTTTACTTACCAAAAGTTTTCTGGGATTTTGAAAATCATAAAGAATTACCTTACTTTGATTTTGGAAAAGGAAAAGCGACAATAGACGCATCAAGCAAAATGGAAAGTAAATCTGGAAAATATCCGCTTACAGAAAAAAATATTGTAGAGATGAGAAATTACGCAGAAAACAATAACGCAAACGGTGTTAGTGGGTATCAACAATTAGATATACATGGCTATGATGTTATTAAAACATTAATGTATATAGAATTTGCAACACTTGATATGCAGTCAGTAATGAGAGGATTTCTTGATGGTAATTATAGCACATCAGATACTGCATTAATATCAGAAACATCAGTTAATAGAATTGTTGTTGATAACGCTGTTGCTGATAAATATAGAGTAAAACAAACAATATCAGTTGGTTCTTCTCGCGGAAATAATAGTGTGTTTTACGGCAGAACAATAACTGACATACAGGTAGATACACCCGAAGTTGGCCAATCTGCAATAGTATTTGATGGAGACCCTGTTGATATAGCTATAGACGATGTTATATATAATAGTGGGTGGAAAAATGGGTTTTCAGCTGAGATAACAGCAAGTTCAGGCAGCCCTGTGAGTAACTCAAATGGAAAATTCCCTTGCATGTATCGAGGTATCGAAAGCCCTTATGGAGATATGTGGCAGTTTGTCGACGGCGTTAATATTAACGACTGGCAAGCATGGATTACTTCAGATGCAAAAGATTATGCTAGCAATGTATTTTCTGCGCCATATGAACAATTAAATTATGTTAATCATAATGGAAATGGATATGTTGAAGAAATGGGATTTGATGAAGGTAAGCCATTTGCGTCTTTTCCAATTTCAACAGGCTCGTCGTCTTATTATAGAGATTATTATTATCAAAATAGCAGTCAAAGAATTGCCCTCGTTGATGGGGCCTGGTACTTTGGCTCGCTTGGTGGTCCTTCTTGCTGGGGCCTGAACTTTTCGTCTGCTGCTGCTTCCTTGTCCCTCGGCGCTCGTCTTCTTAAAAAAGCCTCTTAACGGGGGTTTGGGGTTGGATAAAAAGAAGCGATAGCTATAATTTTTATCAAAAATACATGAAACCTTGCGTCAGTTTGAAAGAAGCTAAAAAGGTGGTGAGCAAACATGCAAAAATACGGAATAATAGAAAACGAGAAACTTAAAATTGTAAACAAAAATCACAAAAATGCTAAACCTGTAGAGTACACAAATCATGAATTTGACCAGACTCATCAAGGTGTATTCACTACAAATATTATAGAAAATGAAAATGAAATAATTGTAAAATCAGAAGTAAGAGAAATAGAAATAACTGAAGATGAAAATATGGGTATGATGATTTAATGAAAAAAGATATAGGTTGGGAGTTTTTAGAATTAATAGAAAAACAAAAAATAATTATTGAAAAACTAACAAAAGAAAATATTAGATTGCAAAAATTAGTGGAGGAGATAGAAGAATGAAAAAAGGAGACGTAATTAAAAGTAGCTTGCTACAAGAATACATTGTTCTAAATGTTTATTATGACGATTATTTAGGCGAAGAAGTTGTAGTTGGGAAAATGAAAGACGGAGTTGCAACTGGGAAAATAAATGTTTTTCCTGTAAGTAGAATAAAACAATAGCGTAATAATGCGACACTTTAATTTTGGAAGAAGGTGTAAATTATGGCATATGCAACAGCAACAGAATTAGCTGATTATTTAGGCGTATCAGAAGCAGATTTGCCAGGCGATGCTAACAGGCTATTAGAGCGTGCAAGCGACTTGATAGACTATTACACATTAGGTAGGATAGAAGCCGGAGAAACAGCTTCTAAGGCTACTGTAAGGCAATATGAGTGGTGGAGTCAATTCGATGAGTTTAATACGCAACAATTTTTTAGCAGCATACAGATTGGTCCCTTTCAGGCTAGTAATGCGGGGCAAGCGGGACAAGGTGGTCCTCCAGAGTTAGCACCGAGAGCTAGGCAATTATTATTATTAGCCGGATATTTCAATAGAGGTGTTGATGCACGATGAAACTACCCAAAATTGTACAGCCACATACAGCTACTATTACAGAATATGAAGGTGAAGGTGCTTATGGACCAATATGGGGCAATAGTTATGAGATAGACTGCTATTTTGTGCATAAGAAAAAGATTACATTTGATGAAGAAGGAAATGAAATCACATCACCTTCGCAATTGCACACTTCAGCAGACATCAACCCCAAAGAGCAATCAGAAGTCAGTTTTGAGTGGACAACCAAACCATTAGAAGTTATTGCAGTTAATAGATATGGCAATGCTATGACAGGTAAATTATCTAATGTAGAAATAATGCTAAGGTAGGTGATTGTATGGCAACATTAAAATGGTATGGTGATAAAGTAGTAAGTGATACTATCAATAAAGCCAGAAAAGCTAATCACAGAGCTGGAGAGGCATTATTAACTGAAGCAAATAAAACTGTACCACACGACGAAGGCACACTTGAGAGAAGTGGATTCGTAGACAGCAATAAAAAAGGTGAAGTATTAACGGTTGTTGCTTATGACGCACCTTACGCAGTTGCACAGCATGAAGATACTACCTTATCGCACAGAGGTAACGGTAGAGCAAAGTGGTTAGAATTAACTTTTAAGGAGTGGTCAAATAAGTTAGAAAAGTTTGTTGCAAAAGAAATAGGTGATATTTGATGTTTGAAGAAGTTATGCAACGATTAGCAAATAATATAAGTGAGATAACTTACGATGAAACTGGGATTAATGGGAATATATTTCAAGATAACCTACCCGCTGAACCAGATATTGCTGTGATGGTGCAAGGAACAGGTGGATTTCCACGTGATATGTGGCTTACAGATTATTTTGAACCCACTATGCAAATAATTGTTAGAGGCACACGCGATCCGAGAGTTGCTAGAAATTTAATCGATAAGATTATTGCAGAAATTGGAGTTTTAGGAGAAGAAAAATTTATAACGTCTGGCGATTGGTATGTTATTAAGTGTCAAGCTATACAACCAATGGGAATTTATATCGGGCCAGATGACAATAACAGACACAGATTTTCAGTTAACTTTGAGATGGAAGTCAAAAAATTATAAGGAGTGAATATTAAATGGCAGCGAATAACAAAGTATTAGCAAGAAATTATACTATTGAAGTATATGACGGAACAGCTTATGTGCCGATAAAAGGTATTAACACGCTGACAATTTCAACAGAGAAGGAAAGTTCAGACACTACAACTTTTGATAGCAATGGAATGGCTGAACACTTAGCAACACAGCGGGCTAAAACAATTTCAGCAGAAGGTTATGAGTATTATGACGGAGCTACTCAAGATGCAGGGCAGGCAGAAGTTGAAACTCTATCAGACGCAGTAGGGACAGCAGCAGAAAGCACATTACACATTGTACACGATAATTCTGGCAGAGAAAAATGGCTTAATGGTACATTCAACTTATCTGATATTGGTGGAGGTAACAATGATCCATCTAGTTGGGGTTTTGAGTTTGAGAGAACAGGTGCTTCATTAGATACTGACCCTAACGTATAAAAGGAGGTTAATTAAATGGCGGATTTAACATTACAGGAGTTTGATTTAGCAGGGTTAACACCTTCATTTTCAGCAGCAGATGTTGCAGGTGATAGTTTTGTTAACAATGGTAAAACATTATTATATGTAAAGAATGGAGATGCATCTTCACACGATGTAACACTTAATATACAAAAGACAATAACAATAGGTGGTATAGATATTACATTAAGTAATCCAACTGTTACAGTACCAGCGAGTGATGAAAAGATAATTGGCCCATTTTCGCAGGATTGGTTTAATGATGCCGATGGAAATGTAAGCGTAGATTATGACGCAGTAACAAGCGTAACAGTTGCTGCACTAAAGCTATAAAAATATCTGGAGGGATAGATTATGACTAAAACAATAGATTTTGATCAGTTTAGAAAAGAGAGAAAAAAAGAAGGTATTACAATTAAGGCATTCGGGGAAGATATAGAACTTTTACCTTCCCCTCCTCTTTCCAGTGTATTGAATATTATAGAAATGCAGGAAGAAGGCGGAGTTGAAGAATTGCCAGCTAAGCAGGTTAAGAAAAGTTTGCAGGCAATGATAGGTGAAGAACAATTTGACAACTTAATTGAAAAAGGAATGACAGTTGAGGAATCAGAGTGGCTGATTACTGAATTGTGGAATAAATATAATGGCAAAGATGATGAACAGGATGATACAAAAAACGCTCAACCTTCTCCATCGCAGAAAAATGGGGATTCATAGAAGCTGATTTTTTGCGAGAGTACAGAATAGATTTAATAGATGAAGCCGATAATTTAACTTGGAGGAAATTTAATGTTTTACTCAAGTCATTGTCAGCCGATTCCGCTCTTGCAAGGTCAATCAGAGCTGATGGGGAAAAACCAGTAGAAGATGAAGAAGGCAAATTGTTAAGTATGTTATAAACAGCTTAATAGAAAGTAGGTGAAACATGGCTGTAAAAGTAGCAGAGTTATATGAAACGTTAGAACTAGATACAAGAAAATTTAAAAAAGATATGTCATCAGCTAAAAAAGACACTGGCAAGTTTTCAAAAATGCTCGGCGGTATCGGTACAGCGGCAGTGGCGGGAGCAGCGGCAGCAGGTGCAGCATTAGCAGGCGCAGCAGCTAAAGGTGTGAAAGAGTTTGCTAACTTTGATAAGCAGATGAATGAAGTATTTACATTAATGCCTAAAGCAAGCGAGGAAGCTCAGAAACAAATGTCCGATGACTTGCGAGCCTTCTCCAATGAAATGGGTGTTGCAACAGATGAAGCAGCTCCAGCATTGTACCAAGCTATTTCAGCAGGAGTTCCTAAAGATAATGTGTTTAACTTTATGGAAGAAGCACAAAAAGCAGCAACAGCAGGTGTAACCGATTTGACAACTTCTGTAGATGTGCTTTCTTCTGTAGTTAATACTTATGGTGAAGAAAATATATCAGCAGCAGAAGCAAGTGATTTGATGTTTACAGCTGTCAAGCAAGGGAAAACTACATTTGAAGAATTATCAGCTAATATGTCAGATGTAGCACCAATTGCTTCAAGCATAGGAATAGAATTTAGCAACATTACCGCTGCATTATCAACAATGACTTCACAAGGTACACCAACTGCTAAGGCTACAACTCAACTAAAGCAAGCAATGGCAGAGTTATCAAAAGAAGGTAGCAAAGCAGGTACAGCATTTAGCGAAGTGGCTGGAACTGACTTCCAAACCTTTATCAGCGAAGGTGGAAATTTACAGGAAGCAATGTCACTAATGGAAGAAGCTGCAAAAGAAAATGGCACAACTGTTAGTAATATGTTTGGTAGCATTGAAGCCGGGCAGGCAGCACTTGCGTTGACAGGTGAAGGTGCCAAGAAGTTTAAAGGCGATTTAGAAGAAATGAATAGCGCTAGTGGTGCAACTGATAAAGCATATAAGAAAATGGAAGAAAGTCTAACTAGAAATTTTGAAAGAATACAGGTTGGAATGAATGAAGTTTGGCTTACTGTTGGAGAGCAACTAATGCCTATCATGAAGGATTTGACTGATTGGGTTATTGCTAATATGCCAAAGATACAAGCAACGGCAGAAACGGTATTCTCTGGAGTTTCAGATGCAATTTATTGGGGCATAGATGCATACAAGCAAATTAAATCATTTGTAGAAGGTTTTGTGAGCGAAAATTCCGAAAGTCTTAATGCTGTAATGGCAGATTATCAAGAAATATTCGATAGCATTAAGCAAATTATAACAATATTTGTAGGTTGGGCTAAACAATTTTGGTCAGCTTATGGTGAAAATATAATTTCAGCTTCAAAAGCAATGTGGCAAAATATTAAAAATATATTTAATATGCAACTTGATAATATTAGAGATTTATTTCAAGGAATAGTAAAGTTAATGCAAGGTGACTTTGAAGGTTTTGGTGAAGAATTAGGTAACATTGGGTCAAGAATGTTTGCCACATTAGTCAAAGTTATAGAAAACTCTTGGAAGAATATAATCAAACCCGCAATTGAAGAATTGGTAGAAAAAATTATACAAGGATTTAATGAATTGCCAGAAAAAATGAAAGAAGCTGGCGGAAATATAGTTGAAGGTGTTAAAAAAGGAATAACTGACAAAGCAAAAGGTGCAGTAGATACCGTAACTGGCTTTGCTGGAAGTTTGATTAATAAATTTGGTGAAGCAATTGATGCTCATTCACCTTCTCGAGTTTTCATGGGATACGGTCGAAACATTGTAGAAGGCGTAGAAAAAGGTATTGAAGATAATACAGATAAAGCAGTAAGTGGACTAGAAAAATTATGGAATGATATGCAAAAAGCTGAAAAATTTGAATCTAAATGGGAAGAGAAATTATTTGGTCAAACTGCAACCGTAAGAGAAAAACTGGAAAAACAGAAAAAGTTGGCTTTAGAATACGCAAATAAAATTGGTGCAGATACAGCAGCAGTAGAACAATATTTTGCGAATGAATTTGTAAAAATTGAGCAAGAAAAACAGAAGAAAATAAGAGAAATGCGACAGCAAACTATTAATCAACGTAATGAAGCAACTAAAAATTACATGTCGCGCTTGATTGAACAAAATGCAACTGAAAAAGAAATGTTGATTCTCAAAATGAATAGAGAGTTAGAAGCTAACAAAAATAATGAAACTGCTAAGTGGGCTATTAAACAGTATTATCAAAATAAAATAGACAAATTAGAGGAAGAAAATCATCAAAAATCTATTGAGAGGTTTAATCAAAGGTTTAAATTCATTAAAACTGGATTTGCCAACGCTTTCTCCTCAATTTTCAAAGGTACTAAAAGTGTTACTGAAGCATTTGGCGATATGTGGTCTAGCATAATTGATAAAGTTATGGACAAACTTGCTGAAATGGCAGCAAGCAAAGTATTTGGCTTCATCACAGGTGGCGGTGGAGGCGGACTTCTAGGAGGTGGTGATTTCTTTGGTGGTATTTTCCACAACGGTGGTACAGTACCCGGCCCAATCGGGCAAGAACGCTTAATCTTAGCGCAAGCAGGCGAAACAGTATCCCCCCCTATAGGCTCAAACACAGGCTCTAGTGGTGGAGGATACAGCACAGCTAATATAAGTGTTAACTTAGATGGAAAAACCATCGCACAAGCCGTGAAACAACCCTTAGTAGACACAATTAGAATAACAGGAG
>Ga0208430_10241_pt1 | contig 11607 bp, 11 predicted proteins | sample Wag42014_10_12_FD_187329 | JGI IMG/M metagenome (GOLD analysis project Ga0208430, IMG submission 187329) | Deep subsurface shale carbon reservoir microbial communities from Ohio, USA - Utica-2 Time Series 2014_10_12 (SPAdes) (version 2) ...
CAATTTATTTATTTTAATGCTTTTTCCCTGAATAAGACCCTTATATACCATGTTTTTGGGGTAAAGAAAAATCATCATCCTCTGTACTTACTGTTATTAAAAGCCTCATTTGCTTCGCAATTTACTCCAGCTTTAAATTAATATTCTTATCTTGATAAATTTGATTAAATAACTGAAAATAATTTTGAGGAGCTGAAATTATGGATTACAAAAATTGGCCTGTTCTTTGGGCAAGGAGAAGAAAAGTTAAAGGCTTTATTTATCCGCTTATAAGTTTGAACTAGCTGATCCACCATCAACCACTATAGAACTGCCATTAATATAATCAGACTTTGGTGATGATAAAAAGGCTATTAAATCACCTAATTTTTCAGGTGCACCTATTTTCTTTAAAGGTACACTTTTACTCATTGCAACTAAAGCTTCCTGATAGTTTTCAAATTCAGCATTTTCAAGCTGAGAATTAATTAATTCTTCAATTCTTGCAGTTTCATGAGATCCCGGTAAAACAGCATTAGCTCTAATTTCTGGGGCTAACTCCTTAGATAAAGTTTTCATTAAACCAATGACTGTCATTCTAACTGAATTAGAAAGGACCAGATTGTCAATAGCTTCTTTAACACTAATTGAAGTTATATTTACTATAGTTCCTCCACCATCTGCTTTTAAAAATTCTACAGATTCTTTAACCAATCTGACCACACTCATTACAAGCAGATCATAAGAGTTATACCAGTCTGCATCTGTTGTTTCCAGAAAAGATTTAGCGGGTGGTCCACCGGCAGAAGTAACAAGATGATCAAGGCGTCCAAAATTATCAACTGCAGTTTTAACCAGCTTTTTAATATCTTCTTTTTTAGTTATATCTCCCTGGCAGGAAATAACTTTACCACCTTTTAGAGCTTTTAATTCTTTTAAAGCACTTTCTAATTTCTGTTGCTCTCTGCCGTTAATAACAACATTAACCCCTTCTTTGACTAAAGCAGCCGCTGCAGCTTTTCCGAGCCCACTGCTCGAAGCAGTAATAATAGCAGAATTACCTCTTATCTTTAAATCCATAATATAATCCCTCCTGGCTAATAATTACTTAAAATTTCTTTGACTCTTTTTACCGAATTATAGCTGAGAAAGCCTCGCCTATGATAATGGGCGGGGATGAATCAGCAATTTTAATTTTTAGTCAATGTAGAAATTAAAATTTTGTATAATATGTCCTTGAAAATGAACATATGTTTATAGTATAATATACTTAACAGCTAACATTTAGGTTCTATTTAGATTAGAGCATATTTTGTAGCTGCTGCAGGTGATGTGAGTTCTGAAACTATTCAACACTACATTGAAAATCAAAGGTGATTAATGTGCAACTAACCTATATTTTAGAGTTATTAAAACCAACTAAAAGAAAAGAAAATATATTCTTAAATAACATTGCTGAAGTAGTTAAGAATCGTCAGGCTGTCGCTACCAAGCTTAAAACAGGAGAAACTAAATTGAGTTCTGCTGACTTTAAGGATATAAACCTCCCATCTGCTGTTAAAAATCAGAATATTAGGGAAGTTAAAGCTCTCTATAAACTATTTTTAAAATCTGGTTCTAAAAAAGATAATATAGAATTCAAAGCTAACCAGCCTATCTGCTATAATAATCAAAATTATAAGATTGACCACCATATTATTTCAATCCCTCTTTATACTACTAAATGTCAGAGATTTGCCTTCCCTGTTAAGCAGACTAAAAGATTTGAAAAACTGCAGCAGCATATCGATAGTTGCTGCAAATTAGGTAAAACCAGTCTCTTCTACAAAAAAGGTAAATGGTACTTTGCTGTAACAATTAAAATTGCTGCTAAGAAAACTTCTAATTCTAATTTAATGGGAATTGACATAGGGCTTCGCCAATTAGCGGTTGCCAGTGTTAAAAATCCTCAAGGCAAAGAAATTAATCGCCAATTCCACAATGGTAAACAGGCAGGTTTTATCCGCAAAAAGTATCGTATGTTAAGGAGAAAACTGGGTCAATCTAAAAAAGTTAAAGCTATTAAAAATATTAATGATAAAGAGCAGAGATGGATGACTGATTTAAACCATAAAATTAGCCGCCAGCTTATTAATCTTGCTGTGCAGGAGCAAGTTGGAACTATAATTATGGAGAATCTAGAAAATATCCGAAATACTGCTAAGAGTCTTAATAGAGCTGATAGAAACATCCACAGCTGGACTTTCTATCAACTTCAACAATTTATTAAATATAAGGCCGAATTAGCTGGGATTAAGGTAGAATATATAAATCCTAAATATACCTCCCAGGGTTGTTCTAAATGCAACAAAATTAAAAAATCTAACCGCAAATTTAATCTATACTCTTGTGAGTGTGGTAATCATATCCACTCTGATTTAAATGCAAGTCGTAATATAGCCAATAAATATTTAGAGCAACAACCTGCTTAGATGTTAATAGTCTAAGTGCCTGAGTGCCTAAATTAGTAAGAATAATACTAGGATTATACTATTGAAATGTATAGTCGGCTATCTCAGGAGGGCTGATGGCACAGCCTGAAGTCGAAGTCATGACGGTCTCAATGACCAAATACTGAAACTATCATTGCGTAATCAAAAGAAAGTTTCAGTGAATTGGGCTACTAGAAATAGACTGCCCTCTAATCATTCGACAACCTCGCAAGTTCTTTTAAGGAATCCTCGTTTGTGAGTGTTAACAAACGGGCGGGGAGGATGTCAATTTTTGAATATCAATCAGCTGATATTCAGTTTCTGAAATACAGGATTTATTAAATTTAAGCTTCTGCTTCAACATTGATTGATCTACCCTGTTACTAAAAGCCGATAAATGCACATCTTTGCAATTTGTTTTTTCGATGATTTCTTTTAAATTATGTTCTCTAATCCCTCCACCTAAAACAATTTCCAGCTGATCCCCAGCATATTTTATAATTTCTTCTGCCAGCTGAAGATTATCAGCTACTTTATTTACCTGAGCACTGGTTAAGACTCTGTCTATGCCAATTTCTTTAATCTGATCTAAAGCAGCAAAAGGATCTGGAACTATATCAAAAGCTCGGTGAAAAACAGTTTCTTTGTCTCCCGCAATTTCTTTTAAAATTTTATTTCTTCTAAGGTCAAGCTCTCTATTTTCTTTAAGGATTCCAAAAACAAGGCCATCTGCTCCATATTTAATTGCAAGTTCGGCCTGTCTTTTCATAACTTTAAATTCAATTTCAGAATATGTAAAACCTCCACTGCGGGGACGGATCATTACCATTACCGGGATATTAGTTTTAGCCTTAACCATTTCTAAATCAGCAATGCTCAGAGTTAAACCACCATAGGCAATAGCCGAATTCAACTCCACCCGATCTGCACCACCTTTAAAGGCATTAACTGCATCTGCAGCTGAATCACAGCATATTTCTAGTTTTATCATTGGATCCTCCCTGTTTTGATAAGGCTAAATAACTTGAAAACCACCTATATAATTATATTATATGTAAATATTAAAGCCAGTAAGAAGTAAAGCCATCTTCTTCAAAGCGGCGCAGCATATATGCTATTTTTTCTGCTGACTCCGAGTACTTAAAGCTCTCCTGATTTGCCTGATAATAATTCCAGACTCTATTAGCCAACTGACCATTTTCCTTACTGAAATTACTTCCGGTAAAGAAATCAAATAATTCCAGCAGTATCTCTTTAATGATTGCTGAACTGCCCTGAATTCTGGGTAATACTTTCTGTAGTATTTCTTTATCAAAGGCAGTATTTTTAGCGAGCAGTTCTTTATCCAGAGCTTCAACTATATAAAAGTTAATCTCATCTCTGATTCTGTAGCCTACCTGCAGATTTGCCTTTTTAAGAATCTCATTTAATCTTTCCAATTCTTCTGTTGTTCTTCTGACTTCATCTTTTTTAGCAGGCAGCAGATCTTTTAGATTTAGATACTTAGTTTTTAGAAATTGATTATTCACTTTTAAGCTCTGAGCTTGATCAGTATAATCTTCCTCCAAAAAGGCTGTTAAATCGATCTGATTGAATTCAATTGTATTTGCTCTATCTAATACCTTTTTGCTGAAGGGATGGGTTGTTTCGTCCATATTAACCGTTCCAATGAGATAGAGGTTGTCCGGGATCTGTAAATTTGAATATTTAGCCTGAGAATCATTGCTGTCATTTTGATCAAAGTCATTTTCACTTAGTAACCTATCTGTTTTAATCTGATCACCAGCATAGTGACGGGTTTCCATCTTTGATAAAAAATCACTAAAATAGTATTCAACTCGGGCTAAATTCATTTCATCAAGACAGACCAAATAGGGATTAGCTGGATCTTCAGCTGCTTTTTTAATTGTTTCTAAAATCGGGCCAGGCTGAAAGTCTCCTCTGATATTGCTGTAACCTAAGAGATCTGCACTGTCATTCCAGTCTGGTTTAACCGAAATCAACTTAAAGCGGTCATTTTCTGAGCTGCAGCCAATAGCTCTGGCAAATAGTTCTACCAGTTTCGTTTTTCCTGTACCTGAGATACCTGCCAGCAGGACAAATGGCTTTGTTTTTAGAGAAAGATAGAAGTTTTCGATTAAATTATCAGGATAAGTGTAGCCCTGAGCCTTGATGTAGTTTTTGATTTGGGTTATTATTTCTTGGGTTGTTAAATCATCCATATTTTCAGATACTCCTTCTCCTGTTTCAATTCCAAATGCATCTAGCTCTAAATAATATTTTTCATAATATCTTTGATAAATCTTCATCATTGAAATTAAATTTTCTATTAGTTCTGACTCTGGAATTTGATTATTAATTAATTGCTCAGCTTCATATTTCTGATAGCAGATATTTGATAGCTCATAATCTTTACCTTTACCAGATTCAGCAAGATCAATTTCATTGTCTGTTTTAAAATCATCTAAATCCATCTCAGCTCTTAATTTATCACGGTTATTTATAAATTCTTCTTTGGTACTGCGAGTTACTCCCTGGTTAAAGGTTAAGTAGACTCTCTCCATATCTTGAGAAAAGAGATAAACCACATATACTCCTTCTTGAGTTGTAGTTGTTATATCTTTATTCATTATTGCAAGCCAAGGAACTTTAGCCCAGTTACCCATCCCAATTGAACCTTTGATTATATAATCTTCTATTTTAAAAATTGAAGAAAGTTCTTCTTCAAGAAATTCTGGGAGCTCATGGCGCATTAAATCTCCAAGTTTATGCCCAGCAAATTCTTCGTGTAATCTTGCTTCTTTATATTCTGAAACTATTTTTGCTAAATAATTTCTAAAAGTATTCTGTTGATTTTGCTCTTGGTTATTTGAAGATTCAGCTGGATTTATAATTTTATATTCACCTCGATCACTCATAAATTCAACTTTGTTATCATCTCTTAATTTCTGTAATGTCTGTCTTATTTTCTCTCTAACATGATTATTTTCGGGGTATAAATTTTGAAAATGATCTTCAAATTTATATAGTTCATCTAAATTAAAAGTTTCATTCTGATTCCAATTGTTTTTTAATAATTTATAGAGTTCTTCTTTCCAAGACACAATTTATCACTCCGTTCCCATATTTCTATTACACTTTCAACCACTCACTATCGGGTCTTGCTATTAAACGAGCATTATTATAAGCCATATCCATCGTTAAACAAGTATGGCCAGTATAATAACCATCATGTTTATTTACAGCTAAAGCTAGATCAACTATTTCTGGGTCGACTAAACAAATTGGTAAAAGAAGCTGAATCCTTCCATTGTAATATTGTGGTACTGCAACTTTATAATTTGCTTGAACTTTCTTTTTAGCTAGTTGAATTGCACCTTCAAATAATATTGTTAAATTCTTTAAATCTCGTACACTTTTTGGAATTCTTTTTCGATTATTTTCATTGTCTAAAATATGATTAATATTTGTTCTTAAATCAAGATTGGTGTTATAAATCAAGTCACTTATATCATTAAAGTATTGTGCTCTTTGAGGTAAAGGATTTATTTTTGAGAGTCTAGGATGACTATAATCAAAAAAACCTTTTAATACAAAATCCAAATCACTATTATGTCTTTTATTTCGCTCAAAATATGCATAAATACTTTTATAATTATCTGTAAAAAGTCCTGTATTAAAGCAAGCTTCTTTTTTATCAATATAAATTTTTTTATTTTTTTCTATTTTTGATTCTAAGTTATTTCTTTCAAAAACTAATCTTCTAAAAGTATGATGAATATAATTTTCTAATATTGGATTATTTTTATTTTTACGATTAGGATTAACAACATCATAAGACCATTTTTCATCCATTGTGAAACTTTCTAAATAATTTAACATTCCATAAAAATTAGGTAAATAGGCAAATTTCATAAGGTTTTGATCTAAATTAGTATTGATAATTTACACCTCCAAAGCAATTCCAAAAAAATATTTGCTTTTTTAATAATAATATTTTATAATAGATTTACAAAGAAAATATCTAACTTTTAAACTATATCTAACTTTTAAACTATATCTAACTTTTAGAGAGGCGCTATCCAGACCAGGATGGCGCTCTTTCTTATTTAGAATTAAAATCTATTCTTCATCAGGCTTTTCAAATTCTTTTAAAGTCATTCCATTTTTTAATTTCCATTCTCTTAAACCATTAGCATTTCTCCCCATAACTATTGCAGCTGCAGTTGAAGGACTAGAAAATAAATAGTCTTTTTTGAAAATAGTTCCCATAAATATAAACATACCGCGATCAATAAGATGCTTATCGATTGTTTTAATAGGATAATTAGAACTCCTATTATAATCTTCATCATGATGAAACATCATTAAATCATCAAATTGATTAAATTTCTGTTCAAGATAATTATTATAAACTTTAATTCTGGGTTTAAATATTGAAGATTTCCGACTTTATAATCTTTACTTTTCTCATTAATGACATCTGCAACATGAGCAATATCCATTAATTAACACCTCTTAGTTAAAAATATTTAGATTGAAATTTTTAGTTTCCATTTCATCTAAAAGTTTTTCTATTTTCAAACCCTGTACTATTATTTCAACTTCAATTTCTCTAGCTAAATTATTAAGTGAAAATGTTTTAGATTCCATTCTAGAGCTCGGATAAAATAAATAAATTTTATCTATCTTTTCTTTATTAGCTAAGGCATAAGCTGTTAACTGATATAAATCTGCAGGAGATACTTTCTTTAGTTGATAATTCTTATATTTTGCATCAGCTATTTTTACTAGCTTTCCAGCTTCAAAAAACTGATAATCAGGAATTAGATTATATGATAAGTTAGCAGATTTAAATTTGTTTTCTAAACTATTCTGAGCTTTAACTTTAATATCTGGAGCTAATTTTTTCTTAAAATATTTTTCTAAAAATCTCTCAAATAAAAGATTCATATCTAATAAAAAACCTGGAAAGTCACGATTTTGCCCCCCTAATAAATTAAAATCCTCTTTGCTTAAAAGCAATTCCACTAATTTGAAAAGATTTTTATAATTATTATTTAAACGATCACTATTATTTAAAGCTTTTGATAATAGTTCTTTAGATAAAGGCTTTAAACTGACTTCATCTTTAATCTTAGAAAATAGAATATTTAACTTTTTCTTTAACTTTCTATTATTTGTATTTGATAATAATAATTTTAAAGCAGCTAAAATAATTTGATTTTCCTCTATATCAACAGTTAATTCCTGATATCTACAAGGTAATGTTACAGAAGAGGAAGAATTCTTAGCTAGTTTATTAAAATTTATTTTACCTCTACAGGAAGCAATAGCTTCTTCTTTTTCCTGATATCTTTTTCTCAACCCCTCATAATATACTTTTTCAGCTTCTTTTAGAAAAATTAAGGAAATAATATCTGATATACTTGCATCTGTTACTGCTAATTGGCTAAATTTATCTTGGATCTCAATACTTTTTAAATTATAAGCTATCGCAATCATTTTAGCTAAATTCAAATTACTAATTTTAGGGGAAATTATAATTTGAAAATCTTTTAATTTAACTACTCCTACATAAGAATTACTTTCTATCTCTATACCATTACTTAACTGCCTAATTATTATCTTATCTTCAATTTTATTAATTACATCTAAATCAGGACTACTAAGTTGGAAAATATTATATTTTCTTTTTAACTCTTCTGCTTTTAATTTAGTCCATTCAGAAATCTGAACTGTTTTTAGATTACCCATTATCATTTTCTCCGTTTAGCATGCTTTTTAAACTAGTTAAAATTACCTCTTTTCCAGCAAAAGAAAAAACTTCTTTATTAAACCTACCTTGCTCTAAGTTAACTAAATTAGAACCTAATATTTCTGCTAAAGTATTAAAATCATCAAAACAATATTCCTGCAGCAAAGGAAGTATCTCATCTTTCATTCTACTAATTAATTGCTCTTCTTTTTTGATAGCTTTTTCTTTTTTCATGAAATATGAATGACCGATCTGTAAATTTTTATCTATTTTTTCTGTTATCTTATTGTTTAAATGATTTAAAAGTTCTGCTAAATTAATTTCTGCTATAGTTTGATTTTCTAATAACTCTGGCTTAGGTAGCAATTCTCTAAAACCAAATCTCCTCCTGAGAGCTATATCTAATAAGGCTATACTTTTATCTGCTGTATTCATTGTTGCTATAATATTAACATTTTTCGGAACTGCAAAATTTTCTTGAGAGGCAGGTAAAGTCAGAGTAATAGCCTCACTCTCATTATTTTCACTCCATCTTTTATCAGCTTCTAAAAGAGTAATTAATTCTCCAAAAATCCGAGGAATATCACCTCTATTAATTTCATCAATAATTAGAACATAAGTCTGTTCTGGATTGTCGCGGGCATCATTACATATCTTTTTGAAAATACCGTCCTGTAATTCAAAAACTGCTTGTCCGTCTTCTGATAAGGCTGGTCTATAACCTTCCATAAATTCTTCATAGCCATAAGCAGGATGAAAGGTACAGAATCTTAAATAGTTAATATTTCTATTATCAGATAATTCAAGGTTCAAAGTCTTTTTTTCTTTTTCATCAAGTTGGACATAGTCTTTTTCAAAATTATCCTGAGCAATAATAGTTTTAGCTAATTTTTGAGCATAATATGTTTTACCTGTTCCTGGAGGTCCATATAATATTATCTGCTTTTTATTTCTTAACGTTTTAACTAACTCATCTAAAAAAGGATCTTCTTCAGTTTCTCCATTACCGTTAGATCCATTTCCACTATTATTAAGCCATTGTTCTTTTATTTGGGGGAAATAAAAATCAAACTCTTTTTCTTGATAGTCTTTTTCCAAAGTTTCTCTAATTATTTTTATCTTTTGATCAATATTCATTTCTTTATTAAAATCTTTATCAATTTTATTAGAATAATAATCTACTATTTTATGTTTATGTCCTAAATTAAGAGCTCTTTCATATTTTTCTGGATATCCTAGGTGAAGAATAGCATTCAACATACCATATGATCTATCGGTTGAATTAGTATTTTTTACTAAATCAAACAACTTATCTCTGACAGCTAAATGATCATTTAAAAACAATTCTCTGTTTTGTTGTTCTTTAACTGAAATTGCAAAACGAATTAATAGCCAGAGCTGTTTGTATTTTTGATGATATTGAACAGCAGTTCTGCTAAATCCTTCATTTAATGCATCCCATCTATAATTATCAAAATCAGGTAACTCTAAATTTCTTTTCTCAGTAACTTTGCTTATATATTCATATTTCTTTTCTGGTTTCATATAAGTCGAAGGTAAAGTATAAATAAAAAATGCATCAGCTAAAACACGCCAACAATCATCATTCAATTCAGAAAATTGCTTAAATAATTTACTCCAAAACTCTCCACCATCAATTGAATTATCTATAAAGTTTGTTTTAATTTTTCTTAAATTTTCTAAAGTCCACGCATTATTGTCAGACCAAATTAAACTTTGATCCTTTAAAAGACAGCGATCCATAAATTCTGAAAAAACTTCGTAACTTTGAGGACAGTTAGAATAACGGGCCATAATTTATGCTCCTTTCAAAAATTATTTAAAATCCTTCTGGTACTAAACCAAGTTTATTTATAGATTCATTTACTCTTGCTAATCTTTCGTGGTTATCTAAAACTTCAGTATAATCCCAGAACTTTAATTTATTTTCTAAAGTTGATATATCAGCAACATTCTTTTTAATTTTTTCTAACTGTTTAGGATCAGAAACTGCTATAACTCCTTGAACTGCTGGATTATTTAATGACTTTAATAAGTTCATTGATAAACTATCAATTGAACCTTTAGTCTGGACTTCAAAAACATATATAATACGGCCCATATTACCAATAGTAGATTCCCAAACTGTATCTACAACAGAACCAGAAGCAACTTTAGTTTCGGTATAAGTTTTAAAACCCAACCATTCACCAATTTCAGCTAGTTTTTCTTTTATTTCATCATGAACAAAGCCACGTTCATCCTTCTCTGTTATTTTAGCTAAATCTTCATCATCTTCTGAAGTTTTTACTTCAATAGTAGTTTTTATCTGTAATTCATCCCAAATGAAATAATTAACAGTTAATAAATTAACATTTTCAAGTTCACTTTCTTTTTCTAAAAATTCAGCAATTTTTTGTTCTGTTTGACAAATCTCTTTATATTTTTTGCCATCAAGTTGATAATTGTATTTCGGCAGATCATCTACTCCTAAGTAATTTAAACCTGTAAAAGTTTTGCTGTTCCAAATTATATATTTGTCAGGATGAAAATGACATAAAAGCTCACTCATAATTGCTGGGCCAAAACCTTTCATATCTTTTCTGAATTTATCCCAACGCTTTTCTATATCTCTTTCACTCCACAAAAATTCTGCCATTCTTGACTTTAATTTGTCAATTCCATTTCCATCAATTATTTTATCTACAGCATATTTCTTATTACCCCAAATTACCATAGCCCAAAGTTTAGAGAAAAATTCATATAAATCTTCTCTAGTCATCTCTAAAATTTTATCTTTAGTCCATGATCGATAATATTTTATCCGTTTATCTTGTTCTAAAAGATCTTCATTAAATATTTCTGGTGAACTGTTAAATTTTTCATTATATTTTTTTATATGTTCTTTTAATAGAGTTTCATTCATGATTTTTGCTCCTTTTATTTGACATTCACATTGACATTAATAAATTAAAAATCTAATATCTTTTAATCTATTTATTAAATCATTTTTCTTAATTTTTCTAAAGAATATCTATTATTTTTATTAACATCAATTTCTGAGTAATAAATCCTATTATTTATTAGTTCATTTGCTAAGTCTTTATATAAAATTATAGAAACATTATTATGTTTAGCACTAGCGGCAGTTTGCTTAGTCATTTTTTCGGAAGTTGATATCACAATCAACTTATCAATTTCTTTATCTAAATTATTTGCATAAATATTTTTTGCACCTATTAATTCATTTATTGCTGTTCGCGGCATATTGCTGTGAATGTCAAATAAGATTTTACACTTTTCGTTAAATAAGATTTTACACCTAAGATTTTCCAAAAATGGTTTCTCTGTGGGTCAATCTGTAGCTGTCGCCATCTAAATTGATGATTTCGCACTTAT
>Ga0208430_10242_pt1 | contig 11569 bp, 10 predicted proteins | sample Wag42014_10_12_FD_187329 | JGI IMG/M metagenome (GOLD analysis project Ga0208430, IMG submission 187329) | Deep subsurface shale carbon reservoir microbial communities from Ohio, USA - Utica-2 Time Series 2014_10_12 (SPAdes) (version 2) ...
GAGACTTTTATGCCTCATACTCCTCCAATAATTTTTTATGTAGTCTTGATAATATCAGTAATGTACACTGTATCAAAAGGTTTTTTAGCAATTGTTAGATTAAACGAACTTTTATTTCCATTTGGAATGTTCCTTGTGGCATTTGTTACTATTTTGAATCTTCCAAAAGTTAAAATGACAAATTTTCTCCCAATACTTGAAAACGGGATAAAACCTCCCCTAATAGGCTCATTCCTCATTACCGCTTACATGCTTGAAACGGTAATAATACTTTTTATATTTCCTTATATCTCTAAAAAAGAAAAGGCTTTAAAAGGCGGAATAATAAGCCTTGGAATATTAGTTCTTAACATGATGTTGGGAGTTTTAGCAATAGGAGTTTTTGGTGCAAAAACTGCATCAAACTTTCAATTTACAGCTTTGGAAATGGTGAGAAATATAAGAATTAGCGATTACATACAGCGGTTTGATTCATTAGTAATGGCAATGTGGTTAATGGGAATTTATCTTAAAATTGTAATATTTACTTATCTCTTTGCAAAAGGATTAGCTGAAACAATAAAAACTCCAGACTATCGCTTTATTTTATTACCTCTTGCTACTTTGTTAATCCCATTAGCAGAAAATGTATCTGAAAATTTAGATGGATTGTACACTTACATACAAAGATGTTTCCCTTTTGAAGCCTTTTGGTTTGAATTATTTTTCCCTATAGTTCTTTATATCATTGCAAAAATCAGAAAAATAAAATGAGAGGAATCAGTCAACATTCCTCTCATAGATTATTCTTAAACCTTCTAAAGTGAGCATATCATTTACTGTGTTTATAGTTTTTGACTCTTCTGCAATCATCCTTGCAAAACCACCTGTTGCTACAACATAAGCGTTTGGCGCAAATTCTTCTTTCATTCTGCCCACAATATAATCCACCATTCCAACATGTCCGTATATAATGCCTGACTGCATACTAGCTACTGTATTTTTGCAAATAACAGTAGGCGGTTTTACAAGCTCAATTTTAGGTAGTTTAGCAGTCCTTTGAAAAAGCGCATCGGCAGATATTGCCAATCCAGGAGCAATTATTCCCCCTAAATATTCGCAATTTTTAGAAATTGCACAAAAAGTAGTAGCTGTGCCGAAATCAATTACTATGACTGGTCCTCCGTAAATTTCATAGGCAGCAACAGCATTTACAATCCTATCTGCTCCTACTTCTTTGGGGTTATCGTACTTTATATTTATGCCTGTTTTTATCCCTGGACCCACAATCAAAGGCTTGGTATTACAATACTTTATAGTCATTGCTTCAAGTGTGTGCATAATAGGAGGTACAACAGAAGAAATTATTACAGCATCTACATCTTTTAGCTTGAAACCATTGTATTCAAATAACTGATTTATCAACATCCCGTATTCATCAGAGGTTTTGCTTTTATCAGTGGATATTCTAAAAGAATGTAGAAGCTTTTTCCCTTTATAAATCCCCATTACAATGTTAGTATTCCCTACATCAAAGGCTAAAAGCAAAATCATCACCTTCTTAAAATTAAGCAGACAAATGAACTGCTTTTAATTTTTATTTACCATGCATTTTTTTCAAAGGCTTTACTATTATTGTTGTTAATATTACAGCCACAATAATTTCAAATGCGCCATTTTTTAAAGCTACAAATAATGCAACCTTAAACGGCAGATATTTAAGAAGCACTGCCAGTCCCAAAACTCCGATGGTATTTGTCAACGTCCCTGCAGCTGCTGCAATACCAATATTTTTAGTCAACTTATAAAAACAATGTGCTACCACCCCTATAAAAACCCTGGGTAATATTGCAATTACAGGGTCAGCAAAAAGAGGAGTGTTTTGCCTTATGAAGCTGGTCAATCCAAAAATCAAGCCTATAAAGGCTCCTACAATAGGTCCTTCTAATACTCCTCCTATAATTGCCGGTATATGCATTGTAGTAGCATTAGCAATGCCTAAAGGGATGTATCCTAAAACGGTGGTAGATAAAACTATGGATATCGCAGCCAGCATTCCTGCTACAGTTATCTGTTTCAAAGAAATTTTTGCTACTTTCCTTTCTCTAGTCACTTTAATTTGCACTTTCCTCACCTCCGTTCCGGTTCCTTTACAGGATACCGTTCCGAACGCTTAACAATATTAAATTTTTATTAATTGTCAGGTTCGAAGACGATACCTGCAACTTAATTTTACCAAATAAAGCCTCACTCATCAATAAATTTTTAGTCCATAGTCACAAGCATATCCCCTGTATTTACAGAAGAACCTTTAGAAACATGTATGCTCACTATAACCCCTTCATCAGGTGCCATTATCTCATTTTCCATTTTCATAGCCTCCAAAATCACTACAACATCTCCCCTTTTTACCCTGTCGCCTTCCTTAACTTTCACATCAAGAATAGTACCTGGCATAGGAGCAGAAATTACTTTAGAACCTTTTGGTATAGAAGATGCTTCTGCATTCGAAACCGGTTGTGAAATCTCTTGAGTTTGTGTTAATTTAGGTTGTGAAAGAATTGCCGTTTGAGTTATCTTAGAAGTTTCCTCTTTATCTTTTATCTCTTCTACTTCAACCTCATACACTTTCCCATTTACAGTGACTTTGAATTTTTTCACAAAAATTCCTCCCTCAATTTAATCTTGTCCTTATTTGCTCCAATCGTCCTACTTTAGACCAAACGGGAGCAGTATCTGGAAGTCTCAGTATGGATTTTACGTAAAAAGTGCTGGCATCAGCTTGTAAATACAAAGCTACTGCCGCTGTAATCGCAGCAACAAGCTCAGTTTCCTCTTCGTTTTTTTCATATTTGTCTGTTCTTTTTTCTTTTTTTACTTTCTCTTCTTCTTTGTTATTTTCATTATTAAACGTTCTTTTCAAAAAATCTAAAAAATCCATAAAAACACCACCCTATAGAGGTATATTGCCGTGTTTTTTAGGAGGGCGACTCTCCCTTTTGCTTGATAACATGTCAAAAGCTGATATGAGTCTTGGCCTTGTTTCCGAAGGAAGAATTACATCATCTACATAGCCGCGGGCTGCTGCTCTGTACGGATTTGCAAAATTATTCCTGTACTCATTTATCTTTTGTTGCCTCACTTCTGCAGGATTTTCTGCCTCGCTGATTTCATTTTTAAAGACAATGTTTGCTGCCCCTTCTGGACCCATCACCGCAATCTCTGCCGTAGGCCATGCAAATACTATGTCAGCTCCCAAGTCCTTGCTGCACATAGCAAGATAAGCTCCCCCGTAAGCTTTTCTTACAATCAAAGTAATTTTAGGAACAGTTGCTTCAGAATAAGCGTAAAGCATTTTTGCCCCATGTCTTATTATCCCACCATATTCTTGATTTGTCCCTGGCAAAAATCCAGGCACGTCCACTATGCTAAGTATAGGTATATTAAAAGCATCACAAAAGCGAATAAATCTAGCCGCTTTATAGGAAGCATTTATGTCAAGTACTCCTGCTAATACTCTTGGCTGATTAGCCACAATTCCTATAGTCTTTCCATTAAGTCTTGCAAAAGCTGTAATAATATTTTCTGCGTACATCTCTTGTGATTCTAAAAATTCCCCATTGTCAACTATTTCCTTTATTATCTCTTTCATGTCATAAGGTTTATTGGGATTATCTGGTATTATTTCCATAAGTTTTTGGGAAATTCTATTGGGGTCATCTCCAGTTTGGTATTGTGGTGGGTCTTCTAAATTGTTAGAAGGTAAATAACTTAACAAATTCCTCACCATTTTGAGAACTTCTTCATCATTTGGGCCTCTGAAATGGGCAACGCCACTTACTCTACAGTGAGTTATTGAACCTCCTAGCTCTTCAAGAGTCACTTCTTCTCCAGTTACAGCCTTTATGACTTGTGGACCAGTTATAAACATTTGACTGGTTTTATCCACCATAAAAATAAAATCTGTTAATGCGGGCGAATACACGGCACCTCCAGCACTTGGCCCCATTATCACTGATATCTGCGGTATGACACCGGAAGCTAAAGTGTTTCTGTAAAATATGTTACCATAACCAGAAAGCGCATCAACACCTTCCTGTATGCGAGCACCTCCCGAATCGTTAAGCCCTATTATAGGCGCTCCCATTTTCATCGCCATATCCATAACTTTTGTTATCTTTTTAGCATGGTACTCCCCTAATGACCCTCCTAGTACAGTGAAATCCTGCGCATACACATAAACTAATCTGCCATCTATTGTACCATAGCCAGTTACAACTCCTTCTCCAGGATATTTTTGCTTCTCAAGTCCAAAGTCATAACAGCGATGCTCTACAAAAGGGTCTATTTCTACAAAGCTATCCTTATCAAGAAGCTTATGTATCCTTTCCCTTGCAGTTAGTTTACCCTTTTCATGCTGAACAGCTATTCTCTTAGCTCCCCCACCTTCTAAAACTTTCTCTTTTCTTCTTTTTAGCTCTTCTATCATATCATGAACACTCATATAACTCCTCCTTAAACTTTACTATATCAACTAGTAGCAGTTATTATTAGTACCTACTAAAATAATATACCACATACTTTCCAAATACACAATAAATTTAATCCCTTAATCTCTACCCCAGAAAAAGTTATAAACTTTTCTTTCCACTCTGGAAACTTAGATAAAACTTCATATATAATCTGCAAAATTTTGTGCAGGTTTTAAAATTTTTCCTTATTAAAAAGCGGCAAAAGAGAATGTCTCTTTGCCGCCTATTTAGACATTTCCTCAATAATGTCTGTTAATTCTTCTATAATTTCATTAAGCCCAAAATAACCTTTTTGCATTTTAAGTTTCGCCAAAAGCTTTTTATATTGTTTTAATGTTCCCATTATAATAATATCAGATTTTTCAACGCTCATATTGACACAACCTCTCGCTACAGCTGTTTCTCCTCCTATCGCTAGCATCTCCTGTTTTATTATGTTAGCAGCAGCTGGATGCACATCAAATAATTTGACAACTCTAAAAACAGCTTTTGGCGCCATAATATCTATAGAAACTTCTTCAGCCTTTATTTGACTAAGTTCTTTTTTTGCCTGTGACAAATTTTGTATATCCAATATTTCTCTTTTCATTTATCCTCCCTCAAAACAGCCCTGTTATTTTTCCATTTTCATCAATGTCTATATTTTCTGCAGCAGGATGTTTTGGAAGTCCTGGCATTGTCATTATATCTCCTGTCAGCGCTACAATAAAACCCGCACCCTTTGAAACCCTCAATTCTCTTACCGTTATCTTAAATCCTTTTGGACGGCCTAATAGTTTAGGATCATCTGAAAGTGAATATTGAGTCTTTGCGATAGTTATAGGCATCTTATCTAATCCCAATCTTTCAATATTAGCAATATCTTTTAAAGCCGAAGCTGTATACTCTACTCCATCCGCTCCATATATTTCTGTGGCAATCTTGTGTAATTTATCTTTGATTGGTAAATTCTCATCATACAAAACGCGAAAGTCAGAAGGCATGCTACAAGCTTTAACAACTTTTTCAGCTAACTCTATCCCACCTTCTCCTCCTTTTTCCCAAACATCTGCTACCGCCATATCTACACCTATATTTTCGCAAGCCTTTCTTACTTCGTCAATTTCTCTCTCTGTATCAAAGATAAACCTGTTAAGTGCTACAACAACTGGCACTCCAAATTTTCTTACATTTTCAACTTGCTTTTCAAGATTTTCAATTCCCTTTCTCACTGCTTCAACATTTTCTTTTTGCAAATTTTCTTTTTTTACGCCACCATGCATTTTTAAGGCACGCACAGTTGCAACAACAACAGCAGCATTGGGTTTTAATCTTCCTAAGCGAGCCTTTATATCAAAGAATTTTTCAGCCCCTAAATCCGCACCAAATCCCGCCTCTGTTACAAGATAATCTGCCAATTTCAAACCATATTTAGTAGCAATTAAGCTATTACATCCATGAGCAATATTTGCAAAAGGTCCTCCATGTACAAATGCTGGAACGTTTTCAATAGTTTGCACTAAATTAGGTTTTATAGCATCTTTTAATAGGACTGCCATAGCTCCATCAGCTTTTAAATCTCTTGCAGTTACTGGATTACCATTTTTATCATAAGCCACTATTATATCACCAATTCTTCTTTTTAAATCCATCAAATCTTGCGCTAAACACAAAATCGCCATTACTTCTGAAGCTACTGTTATTATAAATCCGTCTTGCCGCGGATATCCATTTGTCTTTCCTCCAAGTCCTACTATTACTTCTCTTAAAGCCCTATCATTCATGTCCATAGCCCGTTTCCATGTAATAGTCCTTATGTCAATATTGAGTTCATTACCATGGTAAATATGATTGTCTATCATCGTAGCCAATAAATTATGAGCAGCAGTAATCGCATGTAAATCTCCCGTAAAGTGCAAATTTATGTCCTCCATAGGTACAACTTGAGAATACCCTCCCCCAGCTGCTCCGCCCTTTATTCCCATACAAGGTCCTAACGAAGGCTCTCTTAAAGCTATCATAGCTTTTTTACCTATTTTAGCAAGAGCCTGGCCTAATCCTACCGTAAGTGTAGTCTTACCCTCGCCTGCAGGGGTGGGAGTTATAGATGTGACAAGAATAAGCTTACCATCTTTTCTATTTTTTATCTTTTCCCATAAAGCAGGAGAAACTTTTGCTTTATACTTTCCGTAGTATTCTAAATAGTCTTCCTCAATGTCTAACTTTTTTGCAACCTCTCTTATATGTAACATTTTCGCTTCTTGAGCTATTTCAATATCAGACTTCATAAAATTTCCCCTCCAGCTTTTACTTTTATCTTTCACCTAAAATTATTTTTACGAGTGTACCTTTGCCTTTTTTACTAAAAATTTTAATATCCCCGTTGTACAGCTCCACAATACTTTTGCAAATAGCAAGTCCTAGTCCTGTTCCTTCTTTTTTAGTTGTAAACAAAGGCTCAATAACTTTTTTTAAATATTTCTTCTCTATACCACCTCCATTATCAACAATTCTTATTATTATCTTTTTTGTGTGATGATTATATTTTGTATTCAATATTATTTTACCATTCTCTTCAATAGCGTGAAGGGAATTTTGTACAATATTTAAAATAAGCTGTTTAAGATGATTTTTGTTCATTTTCACAAGTGGAACATCGCCAAAACGCTTTTCTATTTTAACCCCTTTTTTGGTAGCTTCCGCTTCAAAAAGAAGCAAATACTGATTTATAACAGTATTTATGTCTATTTCAGCTTCCCCTTCTTCTTCACTGTTTCTCACTATGCCAAGGTAATTTTTTATTAAGCCCAATACTCTATTTACCTCATCTAAAATAGTCTCATAATAAGTAGAACTATCTGGATGCTTAGCCTGTAAAAGTTGTATAAAACCTTTTACAGAAGTTAAAGAATTTTTTATCTCATGAATGGTTGTGGCAGCAAATTCACCAGCAATTGTGTATTTTTCAGTCTGCTCAATTAACTTCTGATATTTTAAATCTTCTGTTATATCCTTCACAATGATAGTTTTCCAATGACCACCGTTTAACTTTCCGTATTTTAGTAAAAGCACTCTTTCATCACAATTTCCCTTTGAGGAAATTACAATTTTTTCTCCGTTAATTAAATTATTTTCTGAAGCATCTGGTTTGTATTTTCTCAAAAAGTCCGTAAACTTCGCATTTATGAATTTCGTATATTTAACACCAAATAATTCACATGCTCTGTTATTCACGTAGACCACGTTAAACTTATTATCAACTATCACAACACCCTCTTCTGTCATATCCATTATGTCTGTTGAATGTTTGAAAAAATCAATATAATCGCCGGGTTTTTCTTTCTGATAGCTTCGAAGTTTAACAAATCCTAAAAAAGCTATCTTATCTCCCACACTGTTAGCTATAGGACTAAATTTTATGCTAAAAGACATTTTTAAATTGTATTTTGCCGTAAGCTCTATAATAAGCCCATCTTCATAAGGTCCTATTTCTTTGTATTTCAATATGTGATAAAAAAAATGATCATAATCATCTACATCATCAACAGTATAGCCTAATGTTTCAAGGAGTCTTTTATTTATATGAATTACCTTACCATTTAAATCTTTTAAGACAAAAAAATCGTGTGCATTATTTAAAAGGTTGCATATCCACTGCAAGGAATTTTTATCTGTAGCAAAAGTTTTGTTCGCTTTCATGATTGTCCCCCTTTGTCTCCCTCATCTTTCGTTCAAAACCCTTAGGCCCACTAATATAATTAGACATTAAAGTAGAAAAATCCTCCTTCTTATCAATAATTTTTTTATTGTTAACTAAAAATTTTTAAAAAAAATAATGTATAAGCCCAAAGACTTATACATTATTTGGTATTTTATGCAAACTGCACCCCCTCTATATCCTCACCATTAAATACTTTTTCCAACTCTTCTCCATTAAGTTTTTCTCTTTCAATAAGAGCTTTTGCCACTCTATGGAGCTTTTCAATATTTCCCCTTAAGAGTGATTCCGCTCTTTTATAGGCTTCTTCAATTATTCTCTTTATCTCTCTGTCAATTTCTGCAGCTACTTCTTCACTGTAATTTCTCGTTCTTCCTAAATCACGCCCTAAAAACACTTCTTCACTTTTAGTGCCAAAGGTCATAGGCCCTAATCTATCACTCATGCCATACTCTGTAACCATCTTTCTTGCAATACTTGTAGCCCTCTCGATGTCATTTTGTGCACCCGTACTTATATCATTTAACACCAAGCTTTCTGCCACCCGTCCACCTAAAAGATGAACTATTTCATCCATCATTTCAGATTTTGACATGTAATATTTATCTTCTTCAGGAAGAAGCATAGTATATCCTCCCGCTCTGCCTCTTGGAATTATGGTAACCTCATGAACAGGAGGAGTATTTGGCAAAAGTTTCGCAACAACAGCATGACCAGCTTCGTGGTATGCCACCAATTTTTTGTCTTTTTCAGACATGATCCTGCTTCTCTTTTCAGGTCCTGCTATTACTCTCGTTATAGCCTCTTCCAGCTCCGCCATAGTTATCTGCTTAAGCCCTCTCCTTGCTGCTAAAAGCGCCGCTTCATTCATAAGATTTTCCAGGTCAGCCCCAGTAAAGCCAGGGGTTCTTCTTGCCAATACCTGTAATGACACATCTGGAGCTAAAGGCTTATTTCTAGCATGTATTTTCAAAATTTCTTCTCTTCCTTTTATATCAGGAATACCTACAGTAATGTGTCTATCAAATCTTCCTGGTCGCAGTAGTGCAGGATCTAATATATCTGGCCTGTTTGTTGCAGCAATAACAATTATGCCTTCATTTACACTGAAACCATCCATTTCAACTAACAACTGATTTAGTGTTTGCTCTCTCTCATCATGTCCACCGCCTAAACCTGCACCCCTTTGCCTTCCCACTGCATCTATTTCATCAATAAAAACAATACAAGGTGCATTCTTTTTGGCTTGTTCAAATAAATCTCTTACCCTTGCAGCACCTACCCCAACAAACATCTCTACAAAATCAGAACCGCTTATGCTAAAAAACGGTACTCCCGCTTCTCCTGCCACAGCTTTTGCAAGCAGAGTTTTACCAGTACCTGGAGGTCCTACCAAAAGAACTCCTTTTGGTATCCTGGCTCCAAGGTCAAGAAATTTTTTGGGATATTTTAAAAATTCAACAATTTCCTGCAACTCTTCCTTTTCTTCATCTGCTCCCGCCACGTCATTAAAAGTCACTCTTTTATCCTTATCAGTAACCATCCTTGCTCTGCTCTTTCCAAAAGACATAACCTTGCTTCCTCCCCCGCCTTGTGCCTGTTGCATAAAAATATACCAAAATATAATGAAAATTATGATTAAAAAGAGGGAAGGAAGCATTTGAACCCACCATGGCGGGCCTACCTGCGGTTCACTTTTAAAGTCCAGTTTCCCTTGTAAAATATAGGGATTAACAAAGTTCATAAAGTTTGTTACATCTGGCACACGGCTTTTAAACTCGGTGCCATTTTTCAATACCCCTTTAACATCATTACCCACAAGGGTAATGCTTTTTACTTGGTTGGCATTAATATATTTTATTAGCTGTCCATAATCAATATCGGTTATTGGTTCGGCGCTTTGAGAATATAATTGTACCATTGCGTAAATAGCTATAAATATTAATAAATAGAGAACTATGCTTCTAATTATTTTGTTATTATCCTTCAAATAAGGCCCCTCCTTCAAATAAGTCCAACTACCTTTAATCTATAATATCATATCTCCTTTAAAAAACCAAATTATTTGTATAGCTCCGGCTTTAAAACCCCTATAAAGGGAAGGTTCCTGTATTTTTCATCGAAATCTAATCCATAACCTACTACAAATTTGTCAGGAATTTTAAAGCCACAATAATCTACTTTGACATCTGCCTCTCTTCTTTCAGGTTTATCTAAAATAGTGCATATTTTTAAACTTCTGGGCTTTCTTCCTAATAAAGTCTCTCTTAAATAAGAAAGCGTCAAACCACTATCTATAATATCTTCCACTATGAGCACATCTTTGCCTTCAATGTTTATGTCGTGGTCTTTAATTATTTTTACTATTCCAGAAGACTGAGTAGAAGAACCATAACTGGAAACAGCCATAAAATCTATTGATAAAGGCAAATCTATCGCTCGAGACAAATCCGCCATAAACATTATTGCCCCTTTTAAAACCCCAAGAAGAACAAGGTCTTTCCCTTGGTAGTCTTTTGTAATCATTCGTCCTAACTCTTTTACTTTTTCTTTTAATTGTTGTTCCGTAATTAAAATCTCCTGTATATCTTGTGTTATACTCGACATAAAGTTAACCTCCTTTTTTATTTTCTTCTTTGGTATATTCTATAACAAGGACTTTTTTTGTGTTTTTATCTACTTTAAACTTATCACTCATTCTATACCCTACCACCCATACGATTTCATTGCCTATGGCCAATAAAGGAATGCTATTTCTTATTTCGCGGGGTATTTTCTCGTCAACGAAAAATTCTTTTAGTTTTTTACTTCCCCCCATATTAAGAGGGGAAAAAACATCACCTGCTTGCCTATTTCTAATTACTACATCTTTCTGTATTTTATCATAGTCAAAAAATTTTGTGTATTTCCCTATATCAAGTTTTTTTACTTCTTCAATCCCTAAAACAGTAGTTTTAAATTGACCAATGCCATCTATATTAGTGATTCCGGGAATATTTAATTTTGCCCAAAAAGTCTTGACCTCTTTTTGTTTTACTTTTCTCATTATAAGATTATTATAGCTTTTTAAAGCTTCAATTTCAAAGGGTAAATCAATTTTTGAGGAAGTTGGTTTGTCTAAAAGGCTTAAAACATCCTCTACATGGATGTATTCTAACCCATAAATATCTCCTTTTAATTTTTGGTACATAAGCCTAACTAAGCGCCGCTGAATAGCGGGATGCTGTGTCTTCATTTTTTTTATATCAGCAAAAATTTCCTCTTGATTAAAATAGCAAACCTCATTAAAAATCTTTTCACACTCTTTTTCTAAATAGTCATTCTCCTCTAAAATAATTTTTGCCATCCTGTAGATATTTTC
>Ga0208430_10249_pt1 | contig 11213 bp, 9 predicted proteins | sample Wag42014_10_12_FD_187329 | JGI IMG/M metagenome (GOLD analysis project Ga0208430, IMG submission 187329) | Deep subsurface shale carbon reservoir microbial communities from Ohio, USA - Utica-2 Time Series 2014_10_12 (SPAdes) (version 2) ...
TAATAATCAATTTTTGATTCCGGATAAAGTTAATTCCAGAGAGGATCTAAAAGATATTAATAAAAAGATATACCAGCTGGGTCAGGAACTAAATAAACCAGTTGTTGCTACTTCAGATGCTCATTTCTTAGACCCGAAAGACAGCATTTTTAGAGAAATTCTCCAGACCGGTCAGGGCTTCAATGATGCAGATCAGCAGCCTCCAATTTATTATAGAACGACAGAAGAGATGCTGACAGAATTTGCTTATTTTGGTGAGGAGACAGCAGAAAAAATTGTAATTGATAATCCAAATCAAATTTTAGAACAAATTGAAAATATTAAACCGATTCCGGATGGGCTTTTTACACCTGAAATCGAAGGGGCAGAAGAAGAAATCAGAGAGATGTCTTATCAGCGTGCACATGAGTTTTATGGTGAAAACCTGCCAAAACAGGTAGTTGATCGCCTGGAAAAAGAACTTTCTTCAATTATTGAAAATGGTTTTGCTGTTATTTATTTAATTGCACATAAACTTGTAAAAAAATCATTGGAAGATGGATATCTAGTAGGTTCGAGGGGATCAGTAGGATCTTCTTTTGTGGCAACAATGACTGAAATAACTGAAGTTAACCCCTTACCACCACATTACCGCTGTCCTGAATGTTCAAAATATGAATTTATAACTGATGGTTCAATTGGGACTGGAGTTGATTTGCCGGATAAAGTTTGTCCAGATTGTGGCTGTGAATTTATTAAAGATGGATTTGATATTCCTTTCGAAGTTTTTATGGGTTTTAAAGGTGATAAAGTTCCTGATATTGATCTTAACTTTTCCGGAGAATACCAAGGGAAAATCCATAAATATACTGAAGAATTTTTCGGTAGAGACTATGTTTATAAAGCAGGTACGATTTCTACAATTGCTGATCGAACAGCCTTTGGCTTTGTAAAAAATTATCTCGATGATAAAGGGATGGATGTTAAAAGGGCAGAAATTGATCGTTTGGTGGCTGGCTGTACTGGTGTGCGTAGAACGACCGGGCAGCATCCAGGTGGTTTAATGATTGTTCCAAAAGTTAATGAAATATTTGATTTTAGTCCGATTCAGCATCCGGCAAATGATCAGGATACAGATATTAGAACTACTCATTTTGATTACCACTCAATTAGTGGTAGGATTTTAAAGCTTGATTTACTCGGTCACGATGATCCTACATCACTCAAACTGCTGCAGGACATGACCGGAATTAAGCCTAAAGATATTCCGCTTGATGATCAGGATACAATGAGTATATTTTCTGGAACTGAGATATTAGGAGTTGATCCTGACTTACTTGGTACTGATATTGGAACCCTGGGAATACCTGAATTTGGTACTTCTTTTGTTCAGCAGATGCTTAGGGATACCAGACCGACAACATTTGCCGAACTGGTTCGAATAAGTGGTCTTTCCCACGGTACAGATGTTTGGTTAAATAACGCTCAGAATTTAATTAAAAAAGGAAAAGCCGAGCTGGCAGAGGTGATTTCAGTGCGTGATGATATTATGAATTACCTCCTCCAGCGTGGAGTTGAGCCTTCTACTGCCTTTTGGATTATGGAACATGTACGAAAAGGTAAAGGTTTGACTGAAGAAGAAGAAAAGATAATGCAGGAAAACAATGTACCTGAGTGGTATATTGATTCCTGTAAAAAGATAAAATATATGTTTCCTAAAGCTCATGCTGCTGCTTATGTAACAATGGCTTACAGAATTGCTTATTTCAAAGTTCATCATCCTGCAGCATTTTATACTTCTTATTTTTCAATTAAAGCTGATGACTTTGATGCTCAGCTGGCCTGTAATGGTAAAGAAACTGTAATTAATAAAATTGAAGAACTGGAAGCATTAGGTAATGATATGACTGCTAAAGAAAGTGGAACTCTAACAGTGCTGAGAATTGTACTGGAAGCAATGATGAGGGGGATTGAATTTTTGCCAGTCGATATTTATGAATCGGCAGCTGATAGATTTATCAAAAAAGAGGATAATAAACTTTTGGCACCATTAATCAGCCTTCAGGGATTAGGAGGTAGTGCTGCTGAAAGTGTAGTCCTTGAAAGACAAAAATCAGATTTTACTTCAATTGAAGAATTATCAAACCGAACCTCCCTTACTTCCACAGTAATTGAAATTTTAAGAGAACACGGCTCTTTAAATGGAATGCCCGAACGAAATCAGCTGTCATTGTTTTAAAACGATAGGTACCAGGTACAAAAACGCGTTTTTGTACCTGGTACCGTTCGGTTGATACCGTTCGGTTCTATCAAAAAACTTGCAAGTCTAAAAAAGCTGTGATAGAATTATAAAGGAAAGAGTTCTGATAAATACTAATGTCGATTTTTAGGAGTGGGGATGTCTTCCCACTCTTTTATTATAGTTTAAGCAAAATTTTAAAAATAAAATTAAATATTTAAGAAAGTGGGGTGTTTTATTTGGGAAAAGTTGCTGATACAGTAACCGATTTTGTGCTTCCAATTGCCCATAACGAAAATTTAACATTGATTGACGTTGAGTTTCTTAAAGAAGGAAGTGATTGGGTTCTTCGTATTTTTTTAGAAAATAAAAATGGTGATTTAACTATTGAAGAATGCGAAAAAGTAAGTAGATCTTTAAGCATTATTCTAGATGAGGAAGATCCAATTGATAAGAGCTATATATTAGAAGTTTCTTCTCCAGGGATTGAAAGGCCGCTTAAAACAGAAGAGGATTTCGAACGTTTTCAGGGAGAATTAATCGCAGTCAAAACTTTTAAGAAAATAGATGGTGAAAAAGAATTCATCGGTTCTCTAAAAGAGTTTAAAAATGAAAAAATAACTTTGATTCTTAAAAATAATGAAGAAATAACTATTGATTATAATTTAGTAGCAAGAGCTAATTTAACTTTTGAAATTTAATATTAAGGGGGGGAAAGTATGAATTTAGAATTCATTCAGGCCCTGGATGATATAGAAAAAGATAAAGGTATATCTAAAGATGTATTATTAGAGGCCATTGAAACCGCTTTAGTTTCGGCTTATAAAAAAGATTTTGGTTCTAAAGATAATGTAAGAATTGAAATTTCAGCTGAAGCTGGAGAGGTTAAAGTCTATTCTCGCAAGGAAGTTGTAGAAGATGTTGAAAATAAAAATAGTGAAATATCTTTAACTGAAGCTGAAAGAATAGACAGCAAATATAAAATTGGTGATATTGTAGAGATTGAGGTAACACCTGCTAAATTTGGACGGATTGCAGCCCAGACTGCTAAACAGGTTGTGATGCAGAGAATTAGAGAGGCAGAAAGAGATGTTATTTTTGACCAGTATAAAGAAAAAGAAGATGAGCTGATTACAGGAACAATTCAACGTTTTCATAATGATAATATCTTAATTGATATGGGAAAAACTGAAGCACTGCTGCCGCCTTCTGAACAGATTGCTGGTGAGAAGTATGAAATTGGTGAAAGAATTAAACTTTATGTAGTTGAGGTTAGTACAACTAATAAAGGTCCCCGAATTTTAGTCTCTAGAACTCATCCTGGATTATTAAAAAGACTTTTTGAAATTGAAGTTCCAGAAATTTTTCAGGGGTTAGTTGAAATTAAAGCAGTTGCTAGAGAAGCCGGTCAGAGATCTAAAATGGCAGTTAGCAGTTCTGAAAGCAAGGTTGATCCGGTAGGAGCCTGTGTTGGTCCTAAAGGTATGAGAGTTCAGGCTGTTGTTGAACAATTAAACAATGAAAAAATTGATATTGTCAAGTGGGATGATGATCCAGAAATCTTTGTGGCAAATGCTTTAAATCCTGCTGAAGTCATTGGCGTGGATATTAATAAATCTGATAAGATTGCTGAAGTTGTTGTACCAGATTTTCAATTATCTTTAGCTATTGGTAAAGAAGGTCAAAATGCCAGACTTGCAGCCAAGCTAACCGGCTGGAAAGTAGATATCAAAAAAGAATCTGAAGTTGAAGTTAAACCAGATAATATTGAAGAAATTAAAGCAGATGCCTCTGAACTTACAGCCAGTTTGGAAGATTTCGAAGAAAAAGAAAGTAAAGTTGAGACTGATATTGAAAAAGAAGCTTCTGCAGCAGAATTAGATCCAGATGCTGATGCTGAAGAGGCTAATGAGGATTTAATTGATGAAATCTCTGATGAAGTAGAAAAGTTAGAAAAAAGCAAAGATGAATTGTAAAATTTGAAGGAATTTATTGTGATAACTAAAAAAATCTTAAGGAGGATTGAGATTGCAGAGCAGAAGTCCTATTCGTAAATGCGTAGGTTGTGGTGCCAGAAGAGACAAGATTGAACTTTTAAGAGTGGTGAATAATAAAGGAGAAATTTTAGTTGATCCAGGAGGTAAAATCCCTGGTAGAGGTGCTTATCTCTGTCCTAATATGGATTGCTTAGATAAAGCAGTAGAAAAAAATTCATTAAAAAAAGCATTAAAGATCGAAATTTCTGATGAAATTTATGAACAAATTTCGGAGGAGATTAAACATGATTAACTAACAGCAGAATATTTTGGAGGTGCAAGTATGGCAAAAATTAGAGTATATAATCTAGCTCATGAGCTGGATATGGATAGTAAAGAAGTAATTGAAATATTAAATGATCTTGATATTGAAGTATCAAGTCATATGAGTACAATAACTGACGAAACAGCAGAACTTGTAAAAGGTATGTATACAGGTGATAATACTGCAGTAGAAAATGAAGAAGCTCATAAAGAAGCTGTTAAAGCTGAGGCGGACAACAGTAAAGCAGAGGAAGAAAACAAAGCAGAGGATGCTGTGTTGATAGAAACACCAATTACAGTTAAAGAATTTGCCGAAGAGATTGGTGAAGCTCCTAATAATTTAATTGTAGAATTAATGAATATGGGAGTTATGGCTAATGTCAATCAGAGTCTTGATGAGGACACTCTTGAATTATTAGCTGAAGAAATTGGAGTTAAGATTAAGTTTAAATTAGAAGAGGAAGAAACTGTTCAATTGAGGGTTGGACCTGAGATTGAAGATAAAGAAGAAGATCTTAAAGCTCGTCCACCAATTGTAACAGTAATGGGTCATGTTGATCACGGTAAAACTACTCTGCTGGATGTAATTAGAAAAAGTAAAGTTGCCGGAAGTGAAGCTGGGGGGATTACTCAGCATATAGGTGCATATCAGGCAGAAGTTAATGGAAAATTAATAACTTTTATTGATACACCAGGTCACGAAGCTTTTACAGCAATGAGAGCACGTGGTGCCCAATTAACTGATATAGCAATTTTAGTTGTAGCTGCAGATGATGGAATTATGCCTCAAACTGAAGAGGCAATTAACCATGCTAAAGCTGCAGGTATTCCTATTATTGTTGCTATTAATAAAATCGATAAAGCTAATGCCCAGCCGGAAAGAGTAAAACAGGAATTAACCGAATATGGTTTAGTTCCAGAAGACTGGGGTGGAAATACTATTTGTGTTAATGTTTCTGCACTGCAGGAGCAAAATATTGATGAACTTTTAGAAATGATTATCTTGGTTTCCGAAATGGAAGAATTAAAGGCAAATCCTGACCGTTTGGCAGAAGGTATTGTAATTGAGGCTGAGCTCGATAAAGGTAGAGGTCCAGTTGCAGCTATCTTAGTTAAGAACGGAACTTTAAAAATAGGCGACCCAGTCTTAGCTGGACTTACTTCTGGTCGAGTTAGAGCTATGTTTAACGAATACGGTGATTCACTAGATGAAGCTGGACCAGCAGCAGCTGTTGAGGTGCTTGGTTTTAATAATGTTCCAGCTGCTGGAGATTTTGTGCAGGTTTTAGAAGATGAAAGACAGGCGAGAGATGTAGCTTCTGATCGTCAGGCAGAAAGAAGACAGTCTGAACTGCAGTCAGATGCAAAGGTTTCTTTAGATGACCTTTATAAGCAGATTCAGGAAGGTGAAGTTAAGGAACTCAATATTATTATTAAAGCTGATGTTCAAGGTTCTATTGAGGCTTTAAAAGCTTCACTATTAAGGTTAGGTACAGATGAGGTCACAGTTAATGTTATTCACACTGGTGTTGGTGGAGTAAATGAAACTGATGTTAATCTGGCAAGTGCTTCAAATGCAATTATTATTGGTTTTAATGTACGTCCTGATAATAATGCAATTAAAGCTGCGGAAAAAGAAAAAGTAGATATTAGAACTTATAGGGTTATTTATAAAGCTATTGAAGACATCAAAGATGCGATGGCAGGTCTCTTGGATCCTGAATTAAGAGAGCAGGTAACAGGGAGAGCTGAAGTTAGAGATACATTTAAGGTTCCTGAGGTAGGAATTATTGCTGGTGCCTATATTACTGACGGTCATGTCAATCGTAATTATGATGCCCGTTTAATTAGAGATGGAGTTGTGATTCATGAAGGAACAATCTCTTCTCTAAAAAGATTCGAAAATGATGTAAGAGAAGTAAAATCTGGTTATGAATGTGGAATTGGAATTGAAAATTATAATGATATCAAAGTTGGAGATATCATCGAATTCTATACTTATAAGGAGATTAAAAGGTCCTTATAGAGGTGAGGTAAAATGTCAAACAAACGTGCAATAAGAGTTGGAGAATTATTGAAAGAAGAAATAAGCCAAATCGTATTAAGAGAAATGAAAGATCCTAGAATTGGTTTTGTTTCTGTAACTGATGTGGAAGTCAGTGGAGACTTAAGACACGCTAAGGTGTTTATCAGTGTTTATGGAACTGATAAAGAAAAAGAAGAAACTATGGAAGGTTTACAGCAGGCTCAGGGATTTGTTCGCAAGCTTGTTGGAGAAAGAGTAAAAATTCATCATACACCGGAGATTATTTTCCGTTATGATGATTCTATAGAAAATGGAGTTCATATTTCCGAAATAATAAAAGATCTAAAAGAATCAGGAGAGATAAAGGAGTCTGACTCTGATGCAGAAAAAAATTAAAGAAATCATTAAATTAATAAATAAAAATGACAATTTTTTAATTGTTGGCCATGTTGGTTCAGATGGTGACAGCATTGGATCAGTAACTGCTTTTACTCGTCTGTTAAGAATTAAAAACAAAAAGGTCAGAGCCTATCTTAATCGAGATACTCTGGCTCCTTTTTCTTTTTTAGAGACCGAGGGTGAGGAGTTTTATACGGATTCTAAAAAGTTGAAGAAAGATCTTGCAGCAGAAAATTATATTTTAATAACTCTTGATTCAGGGAATTTAGAACGGGTTGATTTAGAGGCGGAAATAACAGCAGGGGCAGAGTTTATAATTAATATTGATCATCATGCCGATAATAGTCATTTTGGTAAAATTAATTTAGTTGGATCTGATCGAGCAGCTGTTGGTGAAATAATTTATAATTTTGCTGTAGAAATGATTGGCATAGACATTCCCATGCAGGTAGCTGAACCTCTGGCAACAGCTATTATTACAGATACTGGTGCTCTGCGTTATGAAAATACTACTTCTCGAGTGCTCAGAATTTTGGCTGATTTGATGGATGTTGGAGTGGATATCTACAAAATTAACAAGAAGATTTTTGGCAGCATTAGTTATAAAGCATTAATCTTAAAGGGGCTGGCCCTGGCTACTCTTGAAAGAAGTGCAAATGGTAAAATAGCCTGGCTATATGTCAGCCGTCAGATGATGCACGAAGCAGAGACTGATTATACTGAAGGTTTAGTTAGTATGGCCAGAGATATTGAAGATGTTGAGATTGGAATTCTTTTTACAGAAGAGGAAGAAGCCGAAATTAAGGTCAGTCTGCGCTCTAATTTTTACGCAGAAGTTAATGAGCTGGCTGCAGAATTTAATGGTGGTGGACACCCTAGAGCAGCGGGTGCTACTGTTGAAAAGACTCTGGAGGAAACAATTAATTTAGTTGTGGAGGCTGCAAAAAAATATGTTTAATGGAACAGCAAATATTTTAAAACCACCTGGAATTTCTTCTTTTGCTCTAATCAAGAAATTAAGAGGGATTTTAGGTGAAAAAAAAGCAGGTCATACAGGTACTCTAGATCCAGCAGCAGCAGGAGTTTTGGGAGTTTGCTTTGGTAAAGCAACTAAGATTATTCCCTTTTTAGATGACAGCCGCAAAGAATATATTTGTGAAATGAAATTAGGTTTTAAAACAGACACTTTGGATTTAGAAGGCGAAACCATAAAAGAAGATCTAAACTGGAACAGTTTAACAGCAGCAGAGGTTGAAAGTGTTATTCATAAATTTCAGGGTAAACAGCAGCAGATCCCCCCAATGTATTCTGCTCTGCATTATCAAGGATCACGTCTCTATCAGTTAGCCCGACGGGGAATTGAAGTTGAGCGTCAGAACAGAAATATAGAAATTTTTGAGATTGAAGTTTTAGATATTAACCTCCCTTTAATTCGTTTTCGAGCTGAAGTTTCCAGAGGTACTTATATTCGATCTCTGGTTAGAGATATTGGAAAAAATCTAAATACAAATGCAGTTATGACTTTTCTACTGCGGACTAAATCAGGCCCTTTTAAACTTGAAGAAGCTATTAGTTTTGAAGAGGTTGAAAAACATGGTGGAACCATTCTACAGGAAAGTCATGAAATTTTAGATCTACCACATTACACTATTAAAACTGAAGAATATCAGAGGGCAGCAAATGGTAATTATTTAATCAAAGATAATCTTGTAGAATCTGAAATTGATTTAGAAGTTAATGATTATTTTCTTCTCTTTTCAGAATCGGGAGAATTTTTAGCTATTAGTCAACATCAAATTGTAGATGATTATCCAATCTATCAACCACATAAGGTTTTTATTTAATGCTGGAGGAAATGATATGCAGATTATAACAAGCAAAGAATATAATAAATATAGAAAAAGCAATACCTGTCTTGCAATAGGGGCTTTTGATGGCCTACATAAAGGTCATCAATTAATTATTAATGAGGCAATAAAAGAAGCTAGCGAAAATAATTATCCAGCTGCAGTTTTATCTTTTCATCCTCACCCCTTAGAAATCATTCCTGGAAACCCCCCCCCACCTTCAATTGTTTCCCGCAGACAAAAAATTTCCATTCTGCAGGAAATGGGAGTAGATTATTATTTTGAACAGGAATTTAATCAAGAATTTGCAGCTTTAAGAGCTGAAGAATTTATTAACGAAATTTTAATAGGAAAGATCAGAATAAATACAGTTGTAGTGGGTGATGATTTTCGTTTTGCCCATAAAAATGAAGGTAATGTCGAAATATTAAAAGAAATGGGAAGCCTCCACGGCTATCAAACTAAAATCATTTCCCAACTTCATGCTAGTGATGATCGGATTTCTAGTACCCGAATCAGAAATCTTTTAAAACACGGCAAAATAAAAAAAGCTAAAAAATTGCTGGGCAGGCCATACCAAATGTGTGGAAAAGTCGTACATGGGAAGAAAATTGGAAGAAAGCTAGGTTTTCCAACCGCAAATTTGAAGTTGGAAACTAATTATGCTCTGCCACCAGAAGGGGTTTATGCAGCTCAAGTAAAATTTGATGGCAGAGAATATATAGCTGCGGCAAATTTAGGTTATAACCCAACTTTTAATAATCAAGATATTTCTTTTGAAGTCTATATTCTAGATTTTGAGGATGATCTTTATGATAAAAGAGTATGTGTAGATATTATCGAATTTATTCGAGATGAAAAAGATTTCAATACTAAAGAAGAATTAATTGCCCAGATGGAGCAAGATGTTCTTTACACACGTAAGCTTTTGTGTTAAAATTATAAGGAAAGTTTTAAATTACCATTTGCTAGGATTACGAAACTCCGACGTTATCTTGGCTTATGGCGAATTAGTTTTACAGGAGGTGAATTTAATATGTTAAGTAAAGAGAAAAAGCAAGAAATTATAAAAGAATATCAGTTAGAAGAAGGCGATACTGGCTCAACTGAAGTACAGGTAGCACTTTTAACAGCAAGAATTGCTGAATTAACTGAACATTTAAAAGATCATAAGAATGATCATCATTCAAGAAGAGGTCTTTTAAAAATGGTTGGTACTAGAAGAAAGTTATTAAGATATTTACAAAATAATGATGTTCTGCGTTATCGTGAACTTATTTCTAAATTAGGACTTCGCGGTTAATAATGCACACTAAAAGAGCGGGGCAATCCCCGCTCTTTATTTGAATGAGGAGGAAAAAACATGAATGAATGGACAATTGATTATGCCGGAGATGAATTTAATTTTTCGACCGGCAAAGTGGCTAAACAGGCCAATGGTTCTGTAGTAGTCCGCTGTGGAGATACTCAGGTTTTAGTTACAGCAACTATGGATGAACCAAGACCAGGAATGAACTATTTCCCACTGATGGTTAATTATGAGGAAAGAGTTTATGCGATCGGACAAATTCCTGGTGGTGTTTTAAGAAGAGAAGGTAGGCCCAGAGATGAAGCAACACTTGCTGCTAGAGTAATTGACAGATCAATAAGACCACTGTTTCCAGATGGCTACAGACAGGATGTACAAATTGTAGCTACAATTTTATCTGTTGATGATGATCACGACCCTGAAGTAGCTGCCTTAAATGGTGCTTCTGCAGCCTTAACTCTATCTGACATTCCTTTTGCCGGTCCAATCGGTGGTGTCAAGGTAGGAATAGTAGAGGAAGAAATCATTATTAATCCAAATGAAGAAGAAAGAGAAAATAGTGATCTTGATCTTGTAGTAGCTGGAAGTAAAGATGCAATCATGATGGTAGAAGCCAGTGCTAATGAGGTAAGTGAAGCTAAAATCCTAGAGGCAATGAAAATTGCCCATGCTGAGATTAAAAAAATTATTGCTCTTCAGGAAGAAATGAGAGCAGAAGCTGGAATAGAAAAAGTTCCTTTTGAATCTCCAACTGTAGATCAGGAAATTCAGAAACAGGTAGACGAAATTTTGGAAGGTGCAATGAAAGAGGCAATTCAAATTCAGAATAAGCAGTCTCGTAATGAAAGATTGGACGAACTTAAGGCTGAGTTGAAAGAAAAAATAAATCCAGAAGAAGACGAAGATATTCAGGGACAGCTTGGACTGGCATTTGAAAAAATGCTCAAAAAATCTGTTAAGAGTTTAATTATTGAAGATGGTACTCGTCCTGATGGCAGAAATTATGATGAGGTTAGACCTATCTGGGCAGAGGTTGATTTTGTGCCTAGAGCTCATGGGTCAGGAATTTTTACCAGAGGTGAAACTCAGGCTCTAAGTGTTTTAACTTTAGGAT
>Ga0208430_10250_pt1 | contig 11208 bp, 7 predicted proteins | sample Wag42014_10_12_FD_187329 | JGI IMG/M metagenome (GOLD analysis project Ga0208430, IMG submission 187329) | Deep subsurface shale carbon reservoir microbial communities from Ohio, USA - Utica-2 Time Series 2014_10_12 (SPAdes) (version 2) ...
CATTATCTCAGCTTCAACAGCCTCTTTTTTTATATCCTGAGCTGCTAGTTGACTGAGGTATTCACTTTCTGCAATCAAAGCTTCGATTTCAACCACCGCTACCTCTGATTCAACTTCCAAATAAAAGGGAAGTGTTAGTGTAATAATTACAATAAAAATTGCTGCTGCTTTTCGATAATATTCCATTTGCTTTAACCCCTATTTTTTATTCTTAATAATATTTTCTGCTTTTAGCAATCAGCTGATCCATTGCTGCCACTTTTGCTTCTCTTTTAGTGCTGAGTTCTGCCTTGATTTCCTGTCTGTAGGCTGCTACTTTTTCTTCAATTTCAGCCTCTCTTGCCGCAATTAATTCCTGATGTCTGTTTTCAAGCTGCTGTCTGTATTCAGCATATTCACGGTTGAAATCCATAATTAAAGTTCTAGTTTCAGCAGAAATATCTTCATTTAAAACACTATTTTTTTCTGCCAACAGCTGATTCTGCTGCTGCTGCACCTGCTTCAGCTCTGACTGATATTTTTCTTTTTCACTTTCATTACTGGCTAGAACCTCAACTGCAATCCTTAAATTAATTATTTTTAAATAATTATCTCTAATTTTCTGCTGACTGTAATCAGAATATTTTTCTCGAATATTTCTTCTAACAGTCTGTAGTTTATCTGAGAGCTTGGCTTCTAGCTCCTGCCTTTTCTGCTGCAGCAGTTCTTCACTTTCATTATTCAAACGCATTTTTAGTTCGGTTAAAAGCAGCTCTTCCTTTTCCTGTAAACCATTGATTCTGTCTAAATGATTACTTGTTAAAACGATTAGAACTGCTCCTTTAGCTGCTTCCATAATTTGAAAACTCCGATTTTTGAGTTCTGTCTCAAAGTTCTCCTGCTTAGAAAGATCTAAAAGCAAACTGCCATTTTTATTCTCTGAAAAAACCTCAATTTTCTTCGAGTCAGCTATGCTTTCTCGCTCAAAACTGTAAATCGGATAACTATCTTTGGTCTCTGGTATAAAAACAAAAACAAAGAGGAAGGCAAAAAACAGGGCCAGCAAAATGGCATATAAAAATTTAAGTGAAATTAGATGATAATCTTTTGCATCCAGCATTAAGCCCCCTCCTTTAAATTTCTAAGTTTGCTTTTTACCAATTGGCTTTTAGTTCAGCCAGTACATCATCAGTTAAATTATAGCCGCCATAAAGCACGTCTTCTTCTTCTAGTACAAACTTAACCCTTTTTGCTGCGGCTGTTTCGATAATGATTGTTTCTACTTCGTTTAAAACTGAAGCCAGCAATTCAGCTTCTAAGTTCTCGAGCTCTTTTTGGTATGACTGCAGGAGCTCTTTCTGTTCTGCTCCAGTTAGTTCTTCACCTTTCTGCTCAAGCTGCTGTTGGTATTCTGCCGCCTTTTGATTCAGCTTTTTTTCAGCTGCTGTTTTGGCAGGATGCTCAGCAAAAACCCTTTTTAAATTTACATAAGCTACACTATCAACGCTTTCATCCTGCTTTAAAAAGTCCAAAAGAAAGATTGATGTTAAGATAACAAGCAGCAGTAAAATTACTGCTAACTGAAACTTGCGATCACTCCATTCCATTACTATCTGCCTCCAAAAATTATTTTATCACTCTGCTGGATTGATTACTGCCAAGTTTATTTAGTTAAATTATAATCTACCTAAAATGTATTTCCGATACTGAAATGCAGCTGACCATCAGAATCTTCATTCCAACCATAATCAAGTCTCAGCTGACCGACAGGTGTATTCATCCGAACTCCTAATCCATAACCATAGTATAAATCATTTAGAGAGATGCTGTCTCTTTCTTCCCAGACATTACCAGCATCTGTAAATAAAACTCCAGTAAAACTATCATTAAATGGTATTCTATATTCTACATTAAATAATAAGAGATCGTTATTATAACGGTCTTCAAAGTCAAAGTCACTTCGGTCATAACCTCTGAGGGTATCTGATCCACCAAGGTCATATTCTTCGTTTTCCAGACCTCCAGAATCAGTACGTGGGTCACTTAAACCCACTTTCATTCTCAGAGCCCAGGCATGATCGCTAAAACCAGGGAAGTATCTTCTGGTATCCCATTGAATTTTAGTGAAATCCATATTTCCACCCAAAAAGTCGCCAGCATTTTCGAAGCTAACATTATTTATCGAACCTGAGGTCGGGTGAAATCTATTATTTGAAGTATCGCGATTAAAAGAAAGAGTTATCGAGCGCAGTTTGTTATCAGAAAAAGTATTTCCCTCTACAACATCATTATAATTGAGATTTGTTTCGTCCCAAGTCTCTTCTGTGTCTTCAATTCTATATCTTAAAGAAGTTCTCCAATCATTAGGCAGTGGATGGCCTAAACTAATACTGCCACCTTTACTTTTTTTAATGTAATCTAAGTCTTCAAAAGTTGTTCTATCTGTTTCTCGATCATAGATGCTGAAACCAAAGGAAAAATCACTGTCCCAGAGATAAGGTTCATAAAAATTAAGTGAATAAGTTGTAGTATCACCAAACTGCCATTTAACCCCTATATTTTGACCATTACCAAAAAGGTTCTTTTCGCTGACATCTACAAAACCTATCAAGCCATCACTGGAGCTATAACCTCCACCAAACTTTAAGTTACCTGTTTTCCCTTCTTCTAAATTAATAACTAAATTTACTGTGTTTCCTTCTGTACCTACTCGCTCTAAAGTTGGATTAAGGTTAACAAAATAACCCAAACGGCTTAAGTTCTGAAAACCTTTTTGAATCTTGTTGATATTAACAACATCACCGGCTGTAATCGGAATTTCTCTTAAGATAACCTTATCGTCAGTTTTAGTGTTACCCTTAATTTTTACATCGGCTAAATAACCTGGGCTAATATCTATTGTTAATACTCCTTCTTCAGAAATATTGACATCCTTAAACCGTGCTAATATATAGCCGTCATTCTGCATTTTTTCCTGCAGGGATTTAAGATTTTTATTCATTTTTTTTACATTTAAAACAGTACCTAATTCCAGATCCAAAATCTTGATAATTTTATCTCGACTGTAAATAGGCTCATTACCCGATATCTTTATTTCTTCTAAAACCGGGTTCTCTACAACTTCAAAAATAACATTAAGTCCTCCCTGGTAATTTTCAAAAACAATATTCACATCTGAAAAATAACCGAGTTCAAAAATAGACTGCATATCTGCTCTTAAAGATTCTTGATCAGTTTGATCTCCAACCTCTGTTGTAACAGCAGTCAAAATTTCAAAATCACTGACATATTGATTCCCATTAACTGTAATTTTAGTCACCTCATCAATAGGAATATTTTGCGCTGCAGTTATTACTGTAAAAAATAACAGAGCAGCTAAGACAATTATTGCACCCAAAAACAACTTCTTCCGCATTTTTTTCCTCCTAAAATTCAATTTCATTTTCTAAAGTTATCTGATATCCATCTTCACCTAAATAACTTCCTTTTAAGGTAGTAATCTCATTTAACCTGTATTGAAAAGACATCTCGTTATTTCTTTCTTCCTCACCAAAAAATGCTGCATACTCAAGATAAAAGCGCTGACTGAGATTTTTACCGAGATAAATTGCAACTTCTCTTTCTGTACCATACTGCAGGGTATCAATTTCTATTCTATCTAATGATAAAACTGTTTTAAAGTCGGATTCAATACCGGAAATTAAATTTTCCTGCAGAAATCCACTAGCAATTCTAATTAGTTCCTGTAAGATTATCTGCTGGATTCCAATGTTTTCACCGCCAATTATTGCCGAACCTAGAGCGCCTCTACTTGAAAGAAGGTTTAAAATTTCTTCTTCTGTCATTTCGGGATTCGAACTAAAACTAATCCGCATATTGTTTGCCGGTCCATTAAGGATTATATTAATTTCTCTACCACCAGCATAAGTTGTCGCATTAACCAGTAGGTTAGGAATATCTCCCTCATCAACCGGTGTAAATGTGATTTCTGCACTATTTAAAGTAAAGCGAGAATTATAGTAAGTAAATCTACCTTCACTACTTCTAAGTCTGCCTTCCATCATCAACCGATTTTCACGGCGGTGGTTAAAGTCAAGGTGCAAATCACCATTTTGAACTAAAATATCCATGTTATTATTTTTTACCCTTACATTGTTTCCCGGAACAAGTTTTAAATCAATACGCGGGATGAACGTATTGCCTCCAGCTCCATCAGCTTCAGCTCCAGTTTTTCCTCCCCCAGCAGGCCATTTAAAAGGAATGCCAATTATAAAATCAAATATCTGCAGTTCTCCTGCCAAGAGTGGATCCTGAAGAGAACCACTAAAGCTTAACTGACTGTCAAAGTTTCCAGTTAAAGATCCATAGTCAAAGTATAAATCCTGACCGGTTAGAGTTAGATCCCAAAAATTATCTGAATCTAAGAGATTAAAAGCACCTCCGATTTCAAATCTTCCCTCTCCAAATTGACCGTTTACATTTTGCAGCAGAGCTTTTTCATTCTGGAAATTAATCTCAGCCTCAAAATTCTTTATTGGGGACCAGATTCCAACTTCCAGAGTCTCTCCCCGTGCTGCTAATTCTCCGCTAAACTGCAGATCATCAATGTTTCCTTCAGCCCTTAAGTTACCATTTAGATGGCCATCACTGGAAATCTCTTCGCCAAAGAAAGATAAAATAAAGGCCAGAGGTAGTGACTGCAGATCGGAAGTCAAACTCAGCTGCTTGTCATTTAAAGAATAACTACCATCTAGAGTTAGATTCCCACCCTCACTAAAGTTAACAGTTTCGGAGGCAGAAAATCTTCTGCGGTTTTCAACTAAAATATCACCTGTTATTGATTCTATAATAGTTTCATTGATTTCAATATTGGTCAGAGTATGGCTCAAGTTTAAAACTGGTGTCATTAAACCACCACTTATATTACCACTAAGATCAAGATCTGATTGTAAATCTAAATTAAAACCATACTGATCAACTGCAACTGCAAGTGGTAATTCTGAGCCGCTGAAATTTAAAGCTATCTCTTTTCCTATTTCACCATTTATAGCAAAACTACTTTGAGCTGATTGTCCCAAATAAGCTGCAATATCTAAGAAAATATTATATTCACTGCCATTTGTTTCAATCTCGCTTTCTCCCTTTAAAATTACTTCCTGGGCAAAAGGATAAAAGGTTAAATATTTTTGAAAAAATTCTTCAGTTGGTACCTCAAGCAGTTTAAAGTTAAGCTTTGATTGAGGTACTGTATTAAAATCAAAGGCCTCACCTGTTATTTGATAGCTGCCTGAAGCAAAACTAAAGTTAAATTGATTAATATCAAGCTGATCAGCCTGGAAACTATATTCAAAATTGTTTTCTTGAATATCTAATTCAAAACCATCAAAATATAAAGCTTCAGATCCAAGCTTGAAATTGAGACTTAATGCTTCTAAAGGACCATTTAAGCTTCCATTTAAATTTAAGCTTCCTGTAATTTTTTCAGTCAGGTTGGGATAACTATTTAAATAACTCTGAATTTCCAAACCTGTTAATTGATAGTTCAAATCAAAACCTGCTGCCGGATTATAAATTCCATCAGCTTTAAAATTTAAATTTTGATATTTAAAAGAAAAATTTTCAATCTTAAAATTTCCATTTTCCTTTTTAATATTACTGCTTAAATTTGAGAGTTCAAATTCCCGATCACCAAAGGTAAATGCAGGATTTGAAGTGTTGATACTAAAATCTAAATCATAATCTCTAAGAGGACCGCTTAAATCAGCATTTAACTGCAGCTGTCCTGTTAAAGGGATCTCAGTTCCTGCCGCAGCCGCTATATCTTGAAAATATAAGTTTTCACTTCTAATATTAAAGTCTACTGCTGCTGTTCCTGTGAGATCAGTAATTTTACCCTTTGCCCGCAGCAGCGCCTGACTAACGGAAGCTTTTGCTTCAGCTAATTCCAGTTTATCATCGGCATAATCAGCCCTCATTTTAATATCTTTTAGAACATAGTTTTGATAGCGAAGTTCGTCCATCTCCAAATCTAAACTAAAAGTCGGGTTGCTGAAACTATCAGCCAGATGGCCTTCTATATAATTAATTGTTGGATTAATCTCAGTCAAATAATTAAGATTTAAGTCAAAAAGCTGATTCAAAAAAGCAGGCTCAATATTTTTAGCAGCATAACGAAGATCAAAGTTTTCTGCTGCAAAATCTATTTCTCCTAACAAATCCAAATATGCAAAATCACTAATCAATTTTAAGGAATCAAAGAATAATTTCTGATCAGTATACCAAAACTTACTTTCCAGCTGAATTTCGCTCTCTTCTTCGACAAAGCTGAAGTCGAAGTCAAGATCACCTGCAGCAGAAATCCCACTTTCATGGTTATAATAACCGGCAATATCTAAAATAAAATCAAGACTGTCATCTTCAATTTTTCGCAGTTGATTTAAATAATCAGCAGCCAAATTGTATTCTTCAAGTAGAGAAATCAGGTTATTAGAAATTTTCATTTCTGCGGCTTCCGCACTTAAAAGATAATTGCCATCCTGCAGGTTATAGCTTGCCTGAAGATTAAGTTTTGAATTGTTTGCCAGCTCAAATTCAGCTTTTTCAACAAATATTTCTTTATCAACTAATTTTACAATTAAATGTGAGTTTTGAAGCTCAGCATATTTGCTTACTACATTTTCGGCAGTTATATCTGCCTGAGCTCGTTTAAGCTGCTGCTGATCTCCTTCAACTTTTAGAGCAAAGCTTATATTCCCCGAGCTAAGCTCCGGTTTTAATAAATCATAGTTATAATTAAAGTTAGCGGCTGCTAATTCGAGCTGGTACTGATAGTTCTGATCCAGTTTGAATGAAAAATCAACCAGATTATCGTCAAGCAAAAAACTGTTATCTGCTGCTGCCAAATTAAATTCGGGACCTGACAGGACCAGCTTTAAGTCATTAAAGCTTAAATTAAAGTTTTCACTTTGATTTTGACGCTGATAAAAAGCCAATTTCTGATTTATAATTTAAAATTTTATTTTTAGCAAATTTAATTTCACCTTTAGCAGAAAAAAGTCCAGTTAAAGTATTTAAGTCAATGTTAAAACCTTCAAAATTATAATTTTTTTGCTCTAATAGATTGACCATTGAATTAACGGCCAAGTTATCAGTCTTAAAATATAAATCAGCACTTTCGCTTTCTCGTTTCAGCTGCAGCTCAAGTTTTTCTGCTTCAAAATCATTTAATTTAAAATTATTATAACTTAACTGATCTATCAAAATAGAAGTTGACAAATTCAAAACATAATCTTTAGAACTCTGAGCAGCAGCCCCAAGATTCAAATTGGAAAGCTCTAAATCATAATCTTCATTTTTTATAGTTAATTTTGAATTAACTAGATTGACATTAATATCTCCCAAAAATTTTGGTAAATCAAAACTAGCAAGCTTAAATTCTCCCGCTTCCGAATTTTGATTATTTAAGTTAGCTGACTGACTTCCTTTCTCAACAGCTGAAAAATCTCCAGTCAGGATGATTTCTGCATTTTCAGCTTCTAAAAATGAAATTTTGATTAAGTTATCAAAATCGCTAAAATTAAAATTATAGTCAAGATTAAGCTGCTCTATTTTTACAAGATTTCCATTTTGATCTGCAAAAGAAAATGATTCAAGCCGGAGCCGATTTAGAGGCCATAAAGAAACAGAGCTGAAAGAAATTTCACCTGAAAATCTCTCTTCCAGAAAAGCAATAATATCATTTTTGAAATATTGGGGTAAACCGCTTAACAGACTTAAAAAATAAGCTGCAATCAGCATTAAAATCAAAACCCCCAAAAGATATTTTATTTGCTTATTCATTTAAAAACCTCCACAAAGCCCTGACTTTAATTAATGCTCTACTGTTTGTTTTTTGTTTTGCCTTGAGCTTGAGCCGAATCCGATTCAGATGACTCAGCTTCTGAGTCTGCAGCAGTTTCTGTTTCTGCTGGGTTTAGAATTTCTAAATCAAGGTTCAAGCTTCCTTCTAAAACATACTCTGTAGCAAAAGTTTCTTTAATTTCATTTTCGGCGGCAGGTAAATCCTGATTGCTTTTATTATCAGGATCCTGCTCTTTTGATTCTTCTCCCTGCTTCTTTTTATCTGAATTTTTAACAGGTGCTTCTGCACTGCTTTCTTGATAAACAGGGGCTGCATAAGAAGGATAAAGTTGTAATATTAGATCATTATTATCGGGTGACTCAAGATAAGCGTTTAAAATTGATTCAAAACTTTTATGACCGGATATTTCAGCTTCATTTAATCCACCCTGACTTTGTGTGGGAGCAGTGTTTTCAGGCCGCATTGTTTCTCCTGTATAGCCACCGTCAATAAATAGAGTCGCTATTCCCGGCTCCACATCTTCTGGAACCTTCATAGTCAATGTTTTAGTTTCAGTTCCATTTCGATAACGGTGTAAAATTACCTCTACTTCTAATTCATCTCCAGGATAAATTTCCTCATTTAAAACTTTTGCCTCCTGAATTAAAGCAACACTGTCTTTTTTCTGAAAATCTAATTCTAAGCGAATATCTATTAGATTAATTTCTTTAAATGGATTTGTTAAGATTAAATCCAAAAGTTGTGAGAAATCAGAGAGTGCCATACTGCCGATATCATTTTGGCTGTAGTACATATCAGTTGATTCTATCTGCAGCTGTGGTAAACCTCTCCCCATAATCTTAACCCTTGATTCAGCTGAGCCAGGGCCAATTCTATCCAAAGCAGAGTCAACCGCCTGCAGAGCAGAGTTATTAGCAAGTGATGAAAATAAATATTCATCATTGATAATCTGTAAGCTAACTTCTTTCAGCAGTTCTCCATTTTCAGAAATATTGATATAGAGTGGGGTAATATGCGGATAACTATTCATCCTGCCCGCAATTCCCGCTCCTCTATCCTGGGTTACTGAACCCAATAATCTGTGATAGGGGGAACCTAATTTAAATGGCTGTTCTGAACTTGGTATTACAGCACTAATATTAGCCCTACTTAAAAGATAATTAACATTACCTCTATTTGTAAATGGATGACCAAAGGCTAAAAAGTTCCCCTGGTCAATATAAGTCAGGGTACCTATAGAAGCAACACTGATATCACCTCGAACCAGCTGGACAGCAATTGCTTCCCCTGGTTTGGGTTCTTTATAACTTTTATCCTCTTCTTTTATTCCTGAAGATGGTACAACCTTTAAATTAAGTTCTGATAAAGTTTTTTCTAATCTATCCAGAGCTCTGCCTTTGATCCCACTGACCATTATTGGACTTGAACTTCTGATTAAATTTTTATCTGGGGTAAATTTATCGATATCAATTTCTAAATCACTAAGATTATCATTTCTAGCTTTTACATCATTTTTATCTAAAAGTTTAAGCATTCTTTCAATCGGAGTCACCAGGCCATAACGATGACTGCTGTTATTCCAACCATAACCAATTGCTCCAATTAGCCGGTCTTCAATGTAAATCGGGCTGCCGCTCATTCCAGCAGCAATACCTCCAAATTCTTCTGCTTTATCACCGGTTAATTTAATTAAAATTAGATCTTCATCTAAACTGCGGTTATCCAGTACATCAATAACTTCAATTTCAAATTTTTCTATTTCATTGCCAGAAAAAACCGTCTTCCCATAACCTGTCATTCCTGCCTCTACTTCTTCTAAAGACATAATATCTTCTGCAGCAAGTACTGGGGCATTAAGAAAAACTAATACTATTAAAATATATAATAAAACTCTTCTTCTGTTTTTATTCAACTTTGATCACTCTCCAGTAACTTTTAGGAAAAAATGCCTTGATTCCCTGTACTTAAAACATTTGAAATTTTATCTAATTCACTTAAAGCTTGTCCTGTACCTTCAGCAACACAGGTTAAGGGATCATCACTGACAAAAACCCCAACTTCTGTTCGGCTGCTAATAAAACTTTCTATTCCTTTTAGCAAAGAACCCCCTCCTGTTAAAATAATTCCTTTTTCAACAATATCAGCCGAGAGTTCTGGCGGAGTTTGCTCAAGTACTCTTCGAGCTGCCTGGGCAATATTATCCAGAAGCTCCTTAAAAGCTTTAGTTGTTTCTTCAGCTGATAATTCTATATGTCTTGGTAAACCAGTCATTAAATCTCTACCTTTAACTTCGTATGTGGCTGAATATCCTGGGCCAGCACTGCCAATATTTATTTTTATTTCTTCAGCTGTGGATTCTCCAATAACTAAATTATAGTTTTCTCGAACATAACGAACTAAGGCAGCATCAAACTTATCGCCACCAACTCTAATTGATTCGCCAACAACAATTCCACCTAACGAAAGAACAGCGATTTCAGTAGTTCCACCACCGATATCAATCACCATATTTCCTTCAGCTTTTTCAATTTGGAGACCAGCTCCAATTGCGGCTGCTACTGGCTCTTCAATTAGATAAGCCTTGCGAGCTCCAACCTGTACTGCTGCATCCAAAACAGCTCTACTTTCTACACCAGTTACACCAACCGGGATACAGACCATTATCTGTGGTTTGATAAACCTACTTTTAACACCCACTTTTTCCAAAAAACTTTTAAGCATCATTTCTGCTATTTCAAAATCTGCTATTACCCCATCTTTTAGAGGTCGTACTACTTTTATGTTTGCAGGAGTTCGACCTAACATTCTACGCGCCTCTTCTCCTACAGCAATTACTTTATTTGACTTGGAATCCAAAGCCACAAAGGAAGGCTCCTGCAGAACAATTCCTTTACCGCTTTCGTAAATAATTACTGTTGCTGTTCCAAGATCAATTGCAATTTTTTTGCTAAATTTATTTAGAAAACTCAATAGATTACTCCTTCCATAATACTTATTCTGCTGCTTCTATATTATTTCCCATTCTTACACCTCATTATAGACTATTAATCTTAAAATAAAATTAAAATAATATAATTATTTGGTTAAGATCAAAATAACTAATCTGTTGTACCTTCTCCTGCTAATCTATTTTACCTTCTCCTGATTGAATCACTGCATATTTTGTTAACAATGGACCAAAAACTTCAGTCATTGCCGCTGTAAGCAGTAAAGTATTAAAAATCAATAGTCCAACCTTAGTATCCTGTACATACTGTTTCTGAACTGAATAGGCTAAAGCAATCGCTACTCCACTTTGAGGTAAAAGTCCAAAACCAATAAATTTTTGGACTGCTTCAGGAGCTCCAGAGATTCTCGCCGCCAGGGTT
>Ga0208430_10255_pt1 | contig 11126 bp, 13 predicted proteins | sample Wag42014_10_12_FD_187329 | JGI IMG/M metagenome (GOLD analysis project Ga0208430, IMG submission 187329) | Deep subsurface shale carbon reservoir microbial communities from Ohio, USA - Utica-2 Time Series 2014_10_12 (SPAdes) (version 2) ...
ATTTGAGACTCTTAAGGATTGCTAAAGAACAAAAAATCAAATATAACATGAATGAATTGATGGAAAAAATAATAGACGTATGATAAAGCGGTCTTTCGACCGCCTGATTTATTGTTCAGGTAAGTTTGCTACTAATAATGGTTTTTGAAAAAATAATTAAATAGTTTTGAGTTTGGGTAGGGCTATAACTTTATTCATAGTGTAAAATTATCGTAGGATTTTTTTTTGAGTGAAAAAAACAAGAGACAACCCCCGTGATAAAATAGAACTTGGAAACGAAACATTACAGAAAGGGGTGTCTCTTATGAAAAAACATATCTTTGAGGATATTATACTACAAAATGCTCTAAATTTCACTAAGGAAGTAGTAGAAAGTCCGTGTAAAGATTTGGTAGGTAAAAATTTTTATAACTGACCTCACCGTTAAAAATCTAGGAGCTTAAATCGATAGTTTATACATAATGTTGCCTCCTCATTCCTAGCCCTTCCTTGATGAGGCGCTTCCCCTTTCTTTTTATAAGGACTGTGTATAACACCTATAGGTAATAGTTCCACAGCAATTCTCCCTTCCTTTCCGTTAAAGTAGAATAAAAACTCAGACGGAAGGAACCGTCCCCTTTGTCTCTTATATTGATATAGATATATATGAAGATGACTTTTCTTATAACTGTAGTAATCCATTTTCTTTTTTTGTTGTTTGTACTGTCCTAAATACCTTTTTTGCTCATTTTCTCTAAGATAAAATTTTATGCGATTTATCACTTCATCAGTTAACTTTATCTTATGCCTATTTTTAACATTGTATTTAGGTTTCTCAATTATGTCATCAATGATCTCTTAAATATTTGTATTTCCATCTATTTTCCCTTCATTTATCAAGTCCATTCTCTTTTCTTCATATTTTTTTATATATTTTCTGATAACTTTTCTATCGATATCAGTTTCTCTAGATATCTGTCTTTGAGATTTACTATCTCTAATATGTGATAATATTATTTCTTTTTTGTCTTTCAATGAAATCAACTCTACCGCTCCCTCATGATCTTATTTCATGAGAGAAATTTTATCTTAAAGGGGGGATTTTTCAGTTGAAATACTGGGATACTTTTAGTGTAACATAAACATCTGAGCTACTGGAAGAACATGAAAATATTAATGTGAGTTATTCTACAATATATAGGATCTTGACTAATGAGGGTATTAAAAGCCCTAAAAAACATCGTAAGCGTAAATTTCATCATCGAAGAAAGAGAAAACCTCAAAAGGGAATGCTGGTTCAGATTGATGCTTCTCCACATGAATGGCTCATAGGTAATAAAGCATTTACTCTACATGGAGCTATAGATGACGCTACCGGTGAAATTCTTGTACTTTTTTGCTCCAAACGAATGTATGGAGGGATATTTGAGGTCATAAGACGAATCGTTAACAACCATGGTATCCCTATCAGTATATACTCTGACCGTCCCACTATCTTTGTCTTTCCTAATAGCGGTAAATTATCTATAGAAGAGCAATTAGAGGGAAAGACAGTTAATCTTACGCAGTTTGAAAGAGCTATGGGAGAGCTTGGAATCAACGTTATTAAGGCTAATTCTCCACAAGCTAAAGGCCGCATTGAAAAGCTATGGGATACGCTTCAAAGCAGGCTTCCTATTGAGTTTAAGATTCATGAGATTGATACTATGGAAGCTGCTAGTGCATTTTTATCGCAATTTATTGTTGCTTACAATGAAAAGTTTGGTGTCGAACCTGAAAATCCTGAACCTGATTTTAGGCCACTTGATTCTAATATTAACCTTGATTATATCTTATGTGCAAAGGAGGAACGTACTATCATTGAAGGGTCTGTTTTTTCTTACAAGGGTAAGTATTATCAACTTATCAAGAATGGTAAAAAGGCTCCAGCTATGCCCAAAGCTAAGCTTACTGTCTTAAGTAGTTCTAAAATAAATGATGGAAGTAAACTACTTAAATCAAAGGAAAAATCCTGAAATATTGGTTCCTGATGGTATACTGACATCAATGGGCATCATTTTTTTACTTTGACATCTTTACAAACTGGGTTTACTCTGAATACACATGGTCTTTATACATTCTATCTATTGCAATAGGTCTTTTTCAGCTTTACATCGTAAGCAGAGATTTTGTACTGATGGGCTTGGTGTGGTTATAACCACCGCTGTAATATTAAGCTATGTATCCATCTTATACAACCAATTCTCCATCGCATGGCTTAATCCAAACTCGATAATCTCAATAATGATAATCTTATTAGGCCTTGCTTTAGTCATAAGAAGTCGGAGAAATAACAGTAAAAAAGACTGAAATAGATTCAGCCTTCTTCATCCAGATCAAGATAATACTACTTTGTATATATTTTTATAGCTGTAAAAGTATATAACATTCTGGTTTGTAGCGTCAAAAATCAAATTTGGAAGAATACTATATTTACTCTTAATATTAGTTACTTTGATAAAAGAATCATTTTCAATGTAATATAAAGTAGTATCATACAGAGAATTGCTTTCATTTTGCCGTATTACTATAACATATACTTTTCCTGTACTGTTTTGATAAGCAATTCCAACGTTGTAAATTAACTCCCCCATGTTTGGAATGCTAATTTTTTTTATTTTCCCATTATTTAATTCATATATACATCCTTCATTAATGGATTCTCTAGTTGTGAAGTACACATTATCATTTTTAGAAGGAGCAAAAATAGCTGTCAAAGACTCTGAGGTAGTTATTTGTTTCCACGAAACACCTCCATCAATGCTCTCCCAAAGACCATTTGAAGCAGAAACTAAAAAATGCTTAGAATTATTAGGATCAATCACAAGATGAGTAGACATAATAATCTCTTTTGTAGAATTTGCCTTGCTCCAATGAATCCCCGAATCATGGCTTTCTATTATTTCAATGCCATGTTCTTTATCATTTTTAACTAAAAATATTTCGTTTCTATTGGAAGGACTAAATGTCATATCAGCTAGCATCATACTATCATCTGAATTATAATAAACTTGCCCCCAACTTTTTCCGCCATCGTTGCTTTTGAAAACAATTTGCTCTGTTCCTTCTTTCCCTTCAGTAGACATAAAAAATATTTCTTTTGAATTATACGGTGAAACATAAAATTGTCCAAAATGACCTTCAAATAAAGCTATTTTATTGTATTTCTTAAAATCTTTACTAGAATACAAAGTCATATTTGTTAAATCCCTTGGTGTATCTTGCCCCTGCTGTGCTAAAACCTCTTTCCCTTGAAAAAAAAATCGGACAGAAATATCCTAAATTCGGAACGGAATATTTGATTACTTTGACTTGATTTTTATCAAAAATATGATACTGACATCCATATAAAAAAAATAAAAATAAAACCAATATCGTTAATTTTTTTATTCGCATTTACAATACCTCCTAAACTTTAAAATTGAGTAGGAAAACATTAATTATTCCTACTCAATTAAATAATTTCTAATAGTAAAAGAAATGTATTGGCTGAGTTGACGATCTGTCCCAATAATAATGACACATGTAAGTATAGCCTTTACCTTGTTTTGCCCAATATAACGTTCCATATTGCCACATCGTACCACTATATTGCCCGCCTGGTCCTTCATATCCTGCTACGTGATGCACTTCAAATAGAACATAAGACGATCCACTGAGTATATCGACACCAATCCCTCCAACATCATTAACTGCTTTATTAAAATTAGTTGTCGCTGAATTGTATTTATATACTTGGTCATTTGTATTATCTTGTACGTCAGCATAGTAAGGGCTAAAATTCCATTTTGGATGATACACATGGTACCAACCATACATTTTTACAGCTATAGCTCCAGCTTGAACTGCTGTTTTCGCCGTATTGTACCAGTCGCCCCATTCATTTGGCAGTACATTATATACATACTCTCCAAAATCAACAGGGTAAGTTCCGGAACCATAATGATTTATATTTACTGAGTTTGTCATGTAAACCCTGATCTTGGAAGGCCTCGTATGTTCATCAGCTGCTGTACTATCTATACTTATTTCAGGTTCAATAGCTCTAGCATTTAATTTCTCATCTTTTAGCTGTTTTTCACTTGCAGCAATATTATCAATAACCGCACCTTTCATATTCATTATTTGTCCTTTTTTATCAAGAGTACTTTCGATTTTAACAGCAATATTTTCAGCATCTGAATTAAATCCATTGCCGGTATCTTTTAAGTATTCTATGGATGGGACTGATAGCCTTACTATTTTCCAGCTTCCATCTTCTTTTGTAACAACAATAACACGATGGTTTGTACCATTATATAGCCATTTATCTTCTTTATCCACTTTAAAGTTAATTTCGGCATAAAAGATACGTGTATCATCTAAATTTAAGTTTTCTCCAGGTGATATGCCTGCAGCTACTACACCTACTTCTTTTGGAAGCTCTTTAATTTGAATCAACTTAGCTTCCTTCTCTTTAAAGAATGATTCTGATTTATTATTTGAAAGAAATTGTGTCATGGCTGTGCGATTAGAATTGGTAAAATAGTTCATATACTCATAAGGATCCTGATCATTAATTGCTTGAATCATCCCTTTAATTACTGCAATGGGGTCATCAAAATTTGTTGTATTACTCAAACTAACCGATTCTTTTGTGCTTGCTTTCGCTATTGAAGTAAATCCTGTAATCACTATTCCTATTAAAAACGTTGTTATAAGCAGTACTGCTGTTAATCTTATTTGATGTTTCATAAAAGATCTCCCTCCCTAATATTTTTGGGGGATATTACATAATCTTTTTCCTTACCTCCATTTTCTGTTTTTCCCTTCTACTTAATTTTATGTCAAATTTTTTACCATGTCAAGATTTGGTAGGTAAAAATTTTTATAACTGACCTCACCGTTAAAAATCTAGGAGCTTAATTTACTGTAGAAATGTCAATGATATTAGGAGCTAAAGAAAGTCAAAAAACTATAAGTGGTGAGCTAGTATTTAGAGCTCAAAGCGATATAAATATTACAGAATAATTGGATATATAAGTGTATCTTTTTCTCCGGAGGGGATAGGGAAATGCAGGGGTGTAACCTGAGCACTTCGGAGATGGTTGGTGCCATAAAACAACTTTCTCCTAGTTCAATCCGGGGGAGAAGGTATATTCAAAATGGCATTTACCCAAAAGCGTAAAACCCAAAAATGAATATGCTTAAAACTATATGACTATGATTTTAGAATAATATGTTCTTATGATTACAGGGGTTGTCTTAAAAAATCCTACAGTATCTTGACACTATCATCAACATTTTGTTTATTGAAAAAAGGAAAGGAGTATGATAAAATGAATAATGTGTCGGGGCATGGCGCAGCGGTAGCGCGCGCGGTTCGGGACCGTGAGGTCGCAGGTTCAAATCCTGTTGCCCCGACCATTTTTATTTATGCAGGTTTTAAACTTTACCCAAAAGCTAAAAACGTGTGGTCCTGTTTAAGTCCTCCTGCATATTATGGAATTATGCTAATATGTGGGGGGATGCGTTTTGCACATTTACATCGCCGATATGGGGGAAGATATTATTGAGCGAGTTAATTTGGAGACAAATCACAGAGATTTTGCAAAAATCAACTCATATAACAATAAACATCTACCATTAAATATCTATTCTAAGTATTTGTGTGGTCCGCATCGATTGATTTTAGATAAACACAGGCAAAAACTATATTCTTTAAATGCTTATGATAATTCAATTAGCATAATAAACTTAGAAAATTTTACTCTAGAAATTTCCTTGTATGTAGGGAATTATCCTAATAATGGTGTTATATATAAAGATTGTATATTAGTGGTTAATGGAGATTCAGATGCGATAAGTATTTTTGATATTGAAGAGAAAAAAGTAATAGGGCAAGTTAAAGTAGGGAGCTTTCCACAAGACATAGTTTATAATGAAAAGTATAATTTGATTTTTGTTAGCAATATGAACTCGGATGAAATTTTATTAATTGACCCTTATAGTTATAAAATTGTAGAGTTTATTGGAGCAGGAGCAAGACCTATAGGAATGACTTTTTCTGAGGATTGGGACTATTTATATGTGGTAGAAAGTTATTTTGAAACAGGAATAAATGGGAAAATTTCTATTATAGACTTGCAAAATTTTAAAGTAATTGATGAAATAGGAGTAGGAAAGGTTCCTACTATGGTGCGGAAAAAGGAAAACTTTTTATATGTACTTAATTCTTATTCTAATACCCTGTGCAAAATAGATTTATTTACAAAACACAAAAAAGAAGTTGTTTGTGGAAATGCACCTGCTTATTTGACTGTTTTAGATAAGTTCGCGTATGTTTCTTCTGTGGAAGAAAACAAGGTGAATATAATTGACATTGAGGAAATGAGAATAGTAAATTTTATTAAAACGAGAAAAGAGCCCCAAGGGCTTGTTATTGACCCGTGAGGGCTTTGATTATATAGGCGTACACTTCTTGAGATTTTTGCTTCCAATTATCGCAAATGAGTTTTGCTTGTTCGCTGTTTACTACGTTTATGTTCAGTTCAATCAAAACTATATCATTTTCTACTACTTTGCAATTGGCTATATATTGATTTTCGTCTTTTTTATAATAAGTAGCTATATATTGGGATTCTTGTTTTATTCTTTCTTTGTTTAAAAGGATGTACTCATCTATTTTTTGACGTGTTTCAAAGGGAATTCTTGTGAAAAATAGTTTTAAAATGTTTATACCTTCTTCTGTGATAAAATATTTTTCTTCTTCTAACTTTATAAAGCCAGTTTCTATTAATTCGTCAAGGTACTGTCTTAAATAGAAATAGTTCATAAGTTTGTTATCTAAAATAATTTTGCTTATTTGCTCGTCTGTAATAGGCATATTTATTCTGTTTAAGATGTATAATATAATTAATTTATTTTCAGCTAATTCTTGTATTTCGTAAGCCAAGTTACCACCTCGCAATAATACTATATGTGGTATGTTTAAATTAATTCTATCACAAAATATGTAATAAAAAAAGAGAGTATGGGAAAATACTCTCTTTTTTATCACTATTTTTGCATGTATTCTGATTCACTTCCTGCAGCACCTTGAGGGCCGCCTTGTGCAGGAGTAGAACCATATATACTGATGCCTCTTGACAGGGCAGATTCAGCAAAATGAACCATTCGCCTTAACATTTGTCCTCCTACTTTACCGCAATCTCGGCTAGATATATATCCCCAATAATCTTCAGAACCTTGCTTAACTGGAAGACCAAGTTCTGATGCGATTTCGTATTTCATATTATCAAGGGCTTTGTGAGCTTCTGGTACCATTTTTGGCCGATCATTCCAACTACCTCTTGCCATTTAAATCCCTCCTTACTCTTTCTCATACTTAATTTGTGTAGGTGGATAAAAAATATACTTTGAAAAATTTTAAAAAATATAATTTTGTTGTGCTAAAATATTTATGTGTATAAATTTTACTAAAAGGGTTGATATAGATGGAGAAACAAAAAATTTTAGAGCAAAAAATAAAGGAATGGGGAGCCTCTTTAGTAGGTTTTTCAAATCTTACAGGTATCCTTCCCGATAATCTTTCAGATATTCCTTATGGCATTACAGTTGTAATAAAATTAGCGGATAGAATAGTGGATGAAATTGAGAATAAGCCTACTCACACTTATTATCACCATTACCGTTCTGTAAATACCCTAATTGACCAGATAACCTTAAGAACAGTTCTTATTCTTGAAGAATGGGGCTATAAAGCATTAGCTGTTCCTGCTTCTCAATCGATTGCTGATTTGGGGGAATACAGGGGACTTTTTCCACATAAAACTGCCGCTACAAGAGCAGGGCTTGGTTGGATAGGAAAAAATGGCCTTCTTGTGACCGAAAAGTATGGACCAAGAGTGAGATTAGGAACAGTTCTAACAAATATGCTTTTTGAAACAGGAACCCCCATTGCTGAAAGTAAATGTGGCAGCTGCAAATTATGTGTAGAAGCTTGTCCTGCTATAGCACTTTATGGTACTCTATGGAAAGAGGGAATGCCGAGAGAAGAAATAGTTGATGCAAGAGCTTGCAGTGAATATATGAATAAAAATTTTAAACACATTGGAAGAGGATATGTATGCGGTATTTGTATGGAAGTGTGTCCTTATGGAAAGAAAAAATCTGTTGACAGGTGAAAAGGTTTTTGATAAAATGAAATTGAACAACCAAAACGTTTTGGAAAAGGTGGATATTAAATGGCAGTTACAATAAGAGATATAGCAAAATATGCGGGTGTATCTGTTACGACGGTTTCAAGAGCTTTAAACGGATATCCGGATGTAAGTGAGGAAACCCGCGAAAGAATTAAAAAAATAGCGGAAAAACTTAATTATACTCCAAACTCTATTGCAAGAGGACTTGTTACGAATAAGACTCATACGGTTGGATTGGTTGTTTCTGAGTTAATAAAGCCGGGGGCGTATCATCCTTTCTTTCTCGAAGTGCTTGCAGGAATAAAAGCAGGATTAAGAAAAGATAAATATGACCTTATACTTTTTACTGTAGACCCAGAAAGCCAAGACATAACTTCCTATGAGAAGCTTTGCAATGACAGAAAAGTGGAAGGTGCTATTGTAGAAGGCTTAAAATTAAGCGATCCTTACATTGAAGAGATAAAGAAAACACAAATTCCCACTGTTCTGATTGATATACCGATACTTACTGATAAAGTGGGATATGTAAGTTCGGATAACGTTCAGGCAGCTTTTGAGGCTACAAGTTATCTTATAAAGTTGGGACATAGAAATATTGGATTTATAAATGGGCATAATGATGCGGCTGTAAGTTTTGAAAGGTTAGAAGGTTATAAAAAAGCTCTTGAAAAAAATAATATACCTTATAAAGAGGAATATGTAGTTTTTGATGATTTTACTCAAGAAGGTGGATATAACTCTTTTAAAACGCTTATATTTGAAAATCCAGAAATAACCGCTATCTTCCATGCTTCTGACTTGATGGCAATAGGTTCTTTCAAGGCAGCAAAAGACTTAGGCATGAAAGTTCCTGATGACATATCTATTGTAGGTTTTGATGATATTGAACTTGCATCCCTTATCACTCCAGGGCTCACTACTATACGACAGGATACTTTCAAGATGGGTTATAATGCAGCAAAACATCTTTTGTCTATTATAAAAGGTGAAAAACCTCAACATATAGTAATTCCTCATAAACTTGTAATCAGAGATTCGGCTAGAAAAATATAATTTTTTTAAAAGTTATCCAAAACGTTTCGGATAAAATTTTTAGTAAGGGTGGAGGTCTATAAGTGGTAAAGCATATGTTTTTAAAAGATGTAAACAATTTAATAAGTGAAGACAAATGGCTTATTTTTCAAGATGAGTACAGTTCAAATGTAAATTCCAAATATGAAACTATTTTTACACTTACGAATGGCTACATGGGCGTAAGAGGTACTTTTGAAGAGGGAAGTGAAGGAGAAAAGCCTGGGAATTTTATAGCAGGGATTTTTGATAAGGCTGATGCACAAGTGAGAGAAATAGTAAACGCTCAAAACTGGCTGGGAATCAAGTTGTATATTGAAGGTGAAGAATTAAGTTTGGATAAATGCCAATTGCTGGAATTCAAAAGAATTCTTGATATGAAAAAAAGTATTCTATTTAGGAGCGCGTTGATAAAAGACAGCAAAGATAGAATCACTCGCATTGAGGGATACAGATTTTTAAGCCGCAGTGACCGTCATCGTTCTGCAATTAAGCTATTTGTAACACCTGTAAATTACAGTGGGCTGATAGGGGTGGAGAGTCTCATTGATGGAACTGTTTTAAATTCAGCAGATAATCCAAAGTATAGAGTAAAGCATTTGAAGGTAGTTGACAACAGCAGTTTCAATAAAAATGGAGTTTATCTTGAAACAGCAACCATTGACAATGATATTCGCATTGCCACAGGCAGTACTATGAGAGTATATCCTTATGAAGATGGAGAGAAAAATAATGTAGCCAAATTTAGAAGATTTTTGCCTTTGGGTGAAACTAGTGTTGAATACTTTGAGTTTGAGGGTAGAAAAAACAGTACAGTGGTGATTGACAAATTTGTCATAACCTATACTTCAAGAGACGTAAAAAAAGGCTTATTAAAAAGTACGGTGGAAAAAGAACTTTTTGCTTTTGCTGGGGAAGGCATTGACAAAGAGCTGCATAGACATATTGAGGTATATGGGAAACTTTGGTCTGTCGCAGATATAAATATTGAAGGGGATGAGGAAGCAGATAAAGCTTTGCGGTTTAATATTTTTCATCTCATGAGTTCTGTCAATGAAAATGACCCCATGGTAAGTATTGCTGCGAAAGCTCTTCATGGCGAGGGATACAAAGGCCATGTCTTTTGGGATACAGAAATATTTATGCTTCCGTTTTTCATATACGTGTATCCGCAGGCAGCTAGAACACTTTTGATGTACAGGTACAATATGCTTAATGCAGCAAGAAAAAATGCGGCTTTAAACGGGTATAAGGGAGCACAATATCCTTGGGAATCTGCAGATACAGGAGAGGAAGAGACACCTAAATGGGGATTTGATTACATGGGAAACCCTGTAAGGATATGGACAGGTGATTTAGAGCATCATATAACTGCTGATATAGCTTTTGCAGTGTGGGAGTATTTTAGAGCGACAGAGGATATTGAGTTTTTGTTGAATCATGGTGCAGAAATCATTTTTGAGACTGCAAGATTTTGGGTATCTAGGTGTGAATATGTAAAAGAATTAGACAGGTATGAAATAAACAATGTCATAGGTCCTGATGAGTTTCATGAACATGTTGATAATAATGCTTATACTAATTACCTTGCAAAATGGAATATTAAAAAGGGACTTGAACTAATAAATATGTTAAAAGAGAAATACCGAGAGCATTATCACACACTATCAAACAAGATATGTTTGACAAATGAGGAAATGGAAAAGTGGAAAGAAGTTGAAGAAAAGATATATATACCTTATGACAAAGACAAAAAGCTGATAGAACAATTTGAAGGCTATTTTGATAAAAAAGATTATGTTATTGATAAATTTGATGAAAACAATATGCCTATATGGCCTGAAGGTGTTGATA
>Ga0208430_10258_pt1 | contig 11028 bp, 9 predicted proteins | sample Wag42014_10_12_FD_187329 | JGI IMG/M metagenome (GOLD analysis project Ga0208430, IMG submission 187329) | Deep subsurface shale carbon reservoir microbial communities from Ohio, USA - Utica-2 Time Series 2014_10_12 (SPAdes) (version 2) ...
GTATTTGATCTCCGGTATTTCCGGAGATTTTATCATATTTCAATATTTTTTACATATAAATGTACTGTTAAAGCATATATATATGAGTGAGAAGAAAAGGATATGGGGATATAAAAAGGAGGGAAATGGGTTGGAAAATTACGATATCTATAAAAATATTGCAGAAAGAACGCAAGGGGATATCTACATAGGAGTAGTAGGCCCAGTGAGAACAGGCAAATCGACTTTTATTAAGCGATTTATGGACATATTGGTACTGCCATACATAGAAAATCTTCCCCAAAAAGAGAGAATAAAAGATGAATTGCCACAAAGTGCAGCAGGTAAAACCATAATGACTACTGAGCCTAAATTTGTTCCTGAAAAAGCGGTAGAGATAACAATTAATGAAAATACGAGGTTTAAAGTGAGATTAGTAGATTGTGTAGGATATATGGTTAAAGGTGCACTGGGATACATGGAAGGGGATAAGCCCCGCATGGTGTCTACTCCTTGGTATGATTATGAAATACCTTTTGAAGAAGCAGCAGAAATAGGAACAAAAAAAGTTATAAATGACCATTCTACAATAGGATTAGTGATTACCACTGATGGAAGCATAACCGACATACCGCGAGAAAATTATGTAGAAGCAGAAGAAAGGGTAGTAAAAGAATTAAAAGAATTGAATAAACCTTTTATAATAGTGCTAAATACAACTAATCCTCAAAGTCCCGAAACAATTAATTTAGCAAAAGAATTAGAGAAAAAATACGACGTACCTGTAGTTGTTTTAAATGTACTTAAAATGGAAATACCAGACATTCATGCAATTTTGGAAAAAGTCTTATTTGAATTTCCTATACAGGAGATTGCAATTGATTTGCCTAAATGGGTAGATGCTCTTGATAAAAGTCATTGGCTTAAGCAAAATATAATGGAAACAGTAAAAGAAAATATAAAAGATTTGTTTAGATTAAGAGATATACCTAAGTTAGTTGGTGGTCTTAAAGCAAATGAAAACTTTTCTGAGGTGTTTATAAAGAAGATAACTCCAGGTGAAGGCTGTGCAAATGTTGAAATAAAAACCCAGGAAGGCTTATTCTTTAAGATATTAAGTGATGAAAGCGGACTTGAAATTCAGGGTGATAAAGAATTAATGACAATGATGAGAGAATTGGCTTATGCAAAAAGACAGTATGATAGAGTTAAAGATGCTTTTTTACAAGCTGAAAAAACAGGTGTAGGAGTGGTACCTGCAAGCCTTGATGACATGAAGTTTGAAAAACCCGAAATAGTAAGGCAAGGTGGGAGATTTGCGGTAAGGCTTAGAGCTTCTGCTCCTTCATATCACATATTTAGAACTGATATTACGGCAGAAGTATCGCCAGTTGTAGGAACAGAAAAGCAAAGTGAAGATTTTGTAAAATATTTGACAGAACAGTTTGAGAGCGATCCAGAAAAAATTTGGGAATCTAACATTTTTGGCAAGACCTTGAGTGACCTTGTAAAAGAGGGAATGCAAAACAAGATTGGCACCATTCCCGAAAACTTAAGTCATAAACTGAGAGATACATTAGAAAGAGTAGTGAATGACAGCGGAGGCGGAATAATCTTTATAATCATTTAACTATTGATTTTTTCTTTTATCTCGTTTATAATAAAAGCTGAACATAGTTTCTTTCTGGGTGTGGCGCAGCTGGTAGCGCGCCAGAATGGGGTTCTGGAGGCCGGGGGTTCAAGTCCCCCCACTCAGACCAGTGAAGATCAGTAACCGCAAGGCTTTGCGGTTTTCTTTTTTGGAAATACAATTAGAAATCGAAATTTGCAAACATTTTGCAAACATATTTTTTATTTTGTTTCTTTATCAAGAATTGGGGTGGGTATTTTCTGAATGCCTGCCCTTAGTTTTTAGATTGGAACGTAATACTATTATTGGCAATTTTATATATTGAATGCAAATAACTTTATTTTACTCTAATCTTATTTTAACCTCAATTCGACAAGTAGCAACTAGATTAAAAATTCAATTTCTATGAATGTAAAATATTGATACTTCATTATCAGATCTTCAACTATTGTATATTTGTTGGATAAAGATGTTCTTTTTGATTAACATAATTTATAAAACATCTAATCCATGCCTGATTTTTGGCTTTCATTTCATGCTCATAATCTTATTCTAAGCAAAAATGAAATTTTACCCCAAAAATTTGGACTTGTCTTAATGTAGCTATCTATAAGTTTTTTGACAGAAGAATATCATAGGGATAATATTATGCCAGGAAAATTTTTATTGTGTTTTTAAGTAAAAAGAGTATAATAATATTTCGGAAATAGAAGTCTTGAGTGATTTTCAGAAAATATAGCAAAACGTTTTTATAAGTTACATTTGGCTATATTTGCTGAAATCTAGTTAATTGGAGGCATTAACTGATGAATGCTGTTTAAAGGAGAACAGAAGCAAATTATCTTTAACACAGTACACCGCAGGAAAGATGGTTCTCTTTATCCAGTAGAAGTTCACTTGGAACTTGTAGAATTTGGGAAAGAAAAAGTATATGCAGCACTTGTGATTGATATAACGGAGAGTAGAACAATGGAAAAAGAACTGAAGGAAAGGAATGAGATTTTAAGCACTATAATGGAGTCTGCAGGAAATGCCATTATTATGATTGACGACAAAGGGAACGTAACTTTTTGGAACCCTGCAGCGGAGCGTATACTTGGATATTCAAGAGAAGAAATAATAGGAAAAGAATTACACGCACTTATGATTCAAGATGAAGGATGGAACTGCAAGGAATAGGGGATGTAACAGCAAGCTTTGGAGTAACTGAATATAGGGATACTGATACCATTGACATAGTTCTTATTCGAGTAGACAACATGCTTTATGAAGCAAAGGGTGAAGGAAGAAATTGTGTAAAAAGCGAATAAAAAATGGAAATGAAATATAATGTGGGAGGAGGATAAAAAGAGAGGCTTGTAATGAAGCCTCACTAAAAGAACTATGGAGGAAAGGAAAGATAGTAAAAATATTCTAGTAATAGATGATTCTGTATTAATACGGCTTATGGCTAAAAATATATTAGAGGCAGAAGGATATAACGTTGAAGCTGCAGCTACCGCTGAAGAAGCGATGCTGAAAGTAAAAAATAGAAAAGAATTATTTGATTTAGTAATTGTAGACATTAATCTGCCGAATCAGAATGGTTTTGAATTTATACGGAAATTAAAGTCAGAGGAAAAATACAGAGACATCCCGGTAATGATATTGAGCGCAGATGCTACAGCACCTTCAATTAGACAGGCAGTAGAAGCTGGTGCGGTAGAATATCTCATTAAGCCCTTTAAAGCAGCTGAGCTTGTAAAACGTGTAGTAAAACTAATAGGATACATTAAAGAAGAAGATCACTATCCGGAACTTAAAGAGCTGCTAAAAAAAGAAATAAACCGGGCCAAGAGAAGCAATGTAAATCTTTCTTTAGTTCTGGCACAATGCGAAGGAAAAATCAGAGTAGAAATTTCAAAAATAGCAAAACAGGTAAAGAACAAACTTCGCGACATAGATACAGTATTTGAGATTGATAAAAATACTTTGGCTTTAGTTCTTCCTGTTACAGGAGCTAATGGCGCAGTGGTTGTAATAAAAAAAGTTAAAGGTAAACTGCCGGGTAAATGGTATTTTGGTATAAGTACATATCCCGATAACGGCAAAGATGAAGAGGAGCTAATTAATTTTGCAAAAGAAAGCTTAATGAAAGAAATATCAAATTTAAAACAAGAGACGGCAGAAAGAAAAGAAATATAGGAGTTATACAGACAGTAATTTTTTGGTATTATATTTTTAGGCAAAAAAATAATAAAATTGCTATTGCAAAGGAAATGTTAAAAAAAGCTGCTAAATTAAATACTCTGAAGATAGGCGGGCCAAGGCTTTTCTTGACCTATTTTATTTACCCCTTTATTTACAAAACATTTTTATTGGGAAAATTTAAAAAGTATTATAATATAAAGTGAAATTCAAAAGATGGACTTATATAACAACACATAAGTTTATCGGGTGAAGATCTATGAAGATTATAGGAAAATTTTTTTACTTTTTAGGAAAGTGGATATTTTATTTTTTATTTAAAATATTTATCAAAATTGAAGTTGAAGGAAAGAAAAACCTTCCTGAAAAAGGGCCTCTTATAATCGCATCAAATCATAAAAGCATATTGGATCCATTAATACTAATGGTTATATTACCTTATTATATAACTTTTCTTGCTGCTTCATACCTATTTAAAATACCGTTTTTAAATATAATTTTAAAGCTTGTGGGTGTGCTTCCTGTAAAAGAAAAAAAGCAAGATTTAAGGACATTAAAACGAGCAATAGATTTGCTAAAAAACGGCAATATAGTCGGCGTTTTTCCGGAAGGCGGGGTGAGCGTAAATGAAAATGTTAAAGAATTTAAACCTGGTTTTGCTTTCCTTTCGGTTAAAACAAATGCACCTATCCTTCCTATAGCGATAATAGGGACGGAAAGAGTGCTTCCTCCAGGAAAATGGATTCCAAAAAGGGCAAAAGTTAAAATTTGCATTGGGGAACCCATATTTTTAGAAAAAGTAAATATAAAGGATAAAAAAGAAATTTACAGTTTTTTAGTAAATTATACAAGGGCAATGATTTTAAAGTTCATATCAAAATTTAGCACTCCTGTAATAAATTAAAAGGTTGTAATATTTTCCGAAAATTGGGTATGAAGTATATAAGAAGAATAAAAAAAATTGCGAAGCAAAGTTCAAAATAGCCAAAGTAGAAAAATTTCTAAGATTTATAGAGGAAAAAATATTAAAAGACAAATGGTCGCCAGATGCAGTAGTAGGTTATTTGCAGAAGGAGTTCTGGATGAAAAAAAAGAAACAGTTTGTACTAAGACACTGTAATAGACTTCCAAGAAGAATTTTAAGATATAAGACACCAGAAGAATTCTTTTTGCAAGAGATAGCTCAAGCTATTAACTAGCATAACAAATGGGAGCAAAAAATTTAAAACAGAAGTTATTGCAGATTTAGTTAATATGTAAAATTATGGAACTGTACTTCCCCTATAGGGGAAGTACATATAAGTATCATACATGGTTATGAAATAATGGCATTTAATGTAAATAAATGTTGCATTTAATATTGCAATTTACACTACAAAATCTTGACACGGATGAACTACGTTAGTAATTGAATTTGTTGCAATAAGGTAATATAATAATATAGTTGACTGTAAAACCATTTAATACTTCAAATTATCGGCAAAGGAGAGGATTTCCTTGCTCGAAAAAATTAAAAGGGTTTTAATTGGACAACCATTGCCAAATGAAGTTGAAAAATCAGAAAAATACGGTGTTTTATGGGGTTTGCCGATTTTGTCAAGCGATGCTATATCATCCATTGGATATGCAGGGCAAGAAATGCTATATGCATTACTTCCTGCTGTAGGAATTTTAGCGTTTGAAAAAATCCCTATTCTTTCACTAGCTATAATTGTATTACTTTTTATTCTTATGATTTCATACAGTCAAACCATTGATAACTATCCAAACGGTGGTGGAGCCTTTATTGTTGCCAAGGACAATCTTGGAGTTTTAGCAGGAATCATTGCTGGTGCTGCCTTATCAGTTGATTATATACTTACTGTTGCTGTTTCTATATCATCTGGTGTTGATCAAATTGTAACTGCTATCAGTGTGTTAAGACCATATAAATTGGAGATATGCTTGCTTTTAGTCTTATTATTGATGATAGGAAACTTAAGGGGAATAAGAGAATCTTCACGTATATTTGGTATTCCGGCTTATGCTTTTATGTTGGCGATAGTTTCACTAATAATCGCGGGATTTTTCAAGCTCAAAACTGGTTATATACCGCCTGAACCAAAAATAAATTATCCAATACACCCTGTTACAATGATTTTGCTTTTGAAAGCATTTGGAAGTGGATGTACTGCCTTAACAGGTGTTGAGGCAGTTGCTAATGCTGTTCCCAACTTTAAAGAGCCTGCTACAAAACATGCAAAAATGGTTCTTATGCTTTTATCTTTGATAATTTTTATATTATTTGGTGGGACATCTTTACTGGCGACTTACTATCGAGTAAATCCCGAAAAAGGTGCAATGCTTGTTTTAATGGCTCAAGAAGTTTTTGGCAAAACTTTTATGTATTATTTCGTTGCTGCAACAACATTTATAATTCTTGTATTTGCTGCAAATACAGCTTTTGCAGGTTTTCCAATGCTTGTAGCTGTCATGGCAAAGGAAGAATTTGTTCCAAGACAACTAAGTATGAAAGGAGACAGATTGAGCTATTCAAATGGAATAATAATTCTTTCATTAATATCTGCTTTATTAATTGTCATTTTTAAAGGCAATGTTTCGGCCTTAATTGGTCTTTATGCTATTGGTGTATTTATATCATTTACATTGTCTCAAAGTGGCATGTTTGTAAGATGGCTCAAACATAAAGGTAATAGCTGGCACATAAAAGCTTTTATAAACGGGTTTGGAGCTCTTACTACCTTTGTTGTTGTCATTATAATTGCAATAACCAAATTCAAAGAAGGCGCTTGGATTGTTGTTCTTTTAATACCTGTACTTGTTCTTGCAATGGTAAAAGTAAAACTTCATTATATTGCTGTTGCTGACCAGCTCAGAATAACACCTGCTGATAAAGAATTGTTAGATATTGAACACAATATCTATAGAAATAGAGTAATTGTTCCAATAGAAAGTTTAAACAAAGCAAGTGTAAGAGCATTAAGGTTTGCAAGGACTATATCTGATAATGTAATTGCATTCAATGTTTCTATAAGCGAGGAGCAAGCAAAGAAATTGCAAGAAAGATATAAAATGTTAAATTGTTCTATTCCTTTAGTTATCAGATACTCACCTTACAGAAAAATCATCGAACCACTTTTAGAATATATAAAGTCAGAAGAGTATAACTATCAAAAGGGAGATATAATAACTGTAATTATACCAAAATTTACTGCACCAAAGTGGTGGCAAAAGCTGTTGCACAATCATACATGGTTGTTTATTGAAAAAGAGCTGTTAAAAGAAAAGCACATTGTTGTGTCTGTTATGCCCCTTCAACTAAAAGATGATGAAATTGTTTTGAAGAATAAAAAGCAATCTTTGTGGAATGTGTTAGAGAAAGATTAGATTTTTGTGATTATCAAGTATTTACAGATTTTAATATAAGAAAAATTAATGTGTTATCTTGGAAAGAGCAATGCCAGGGCAGTGGTTAATTGCTCTTTTTTAATTAACTTTTTAATTAAAAAGAAAAAGCTTAAAAGTTTTGCCACAGTCAGCCATTATCTCATCGAATAATAAAATTTAAAATGTTAACAAAAATAAGCTACCTTAAAACTTTAAAAAGCCTTTAAAGTAGCTTTATATTAATTCTTTTTGATTTATTTATAAATTCATAACATTTCTACACAACAAAAATCAAAAACCTTTTAATGCATTTACAATCGCATTCATATTATCATATATAATTGCTTTTTGTTCTTCAATTTTATTGTAAAGCTGTTTTAAGTATTGCACTTCTTCAAAATCCTTTGACTCTAAATAGGCTATATATTCATTAAAAAATTTTCTTGATAATAGCTGTTCTAGATTTTCTAAAATCATATTGCTATCATCTATTCTTTGAGGTAAAGTATTAACATAGTTAGATAGGGATATAACAAATCTTATCTTTATTAAACTAATCTGGAATGTTGTTGGTATAGTTAAAAATTCTAATATGTTTTGAAGCTTTTCTTTGAGGTCATTATTTTTTGTAGTTTTTTCTATTTTTACTATTTTGTCTAATATAGAAAAATACACTTTTTCTGCAACTATATCTTCATCAAAAATTTCATCTATCACTTCATCAAATATAGAATCAAAAAGTTCTTGTTGTTCTGTGTTTTTCTTTTTAAAGAATTCAGCAGCTTTTGTAAGGAACTTTAAATAAAATATATAAAATACATAAAATGGTATTTCAATTTCCATTTCAGGGTCTAAAATATAATTTAAATCATCTTCCATTTCCATAAGCATATTGGCACTTAAATATTCGGCAAATATAGGATATTTATAGAATATTTCCATCACTTTCTCCTTCACTAAGTCATGAGGTAATTTTTCTGCATCATTTATAACTTTTTCTAATTCATCTTCTCCATCCACAAGGTCAAATTCCGTTGCTTCTAAGATAGGTGTTGTAAATATCTTATAAGTTTTATCTATAACTGCTATTGAAAGCCAGATAAAGATATTTTTCATTTCTTCTTCGGTAAATTTTTCTGTACGTAGAGAATAGGCTAAATTCAATAAATAGTTTTCTAAAAAAGATGTATTAGATATTTCATCTAAAACTCTTTCCATTTCTTCCTCATTATCAAGATCTACATTCATTATAAAAGTAACCGGGATCCTTAAGTCTTTCAACCCTTCATTTTTTCTGAATATGCTTACAATTTTTCTAAATAATTCTTCGGTTATTTCATCTTCATTTTCTTCATTAAGTTCTTCCGCCTGTCGTTTTCTTTCTTCCAATGATTCTATTAGTAATACTTTTAATTTTTCCACGTTTACAGCTTCATTTTTACCATCCAGCTTAATTCCATACATTACACTTAATATTCGTATAAATTCATAATCATAAGGTAAAAATACGTCATCTTTTTCCATTTCTTTTAAGAGGGTTTTCTCAATTTTTTCTATGTTAGGAAGACAGCATTTTTTATATTTTTTTCCACTTCCACAAATGCATTCATCATTTCTATCAATATCAAAAATTTTACTCATTTAACGCCCTCCAAATTGATTTTTACTTTCTTTTTATAGATTACCACACTGTTTTCTTCTTGTCTATTATTTTTAAGGATATTTATCTCATTGTTCACGCATTTATTTATATCTTTATCTATCATTTTTATAATAAAATGTTTACACCCTATTGACTTTGTAAAAATAATGTTATAATATAATTTGGAAACCAAAATATTAGGGAGGCAAATTGATGAAACTAGGGTATATAGACAATTTAGAAATGTTTTTACGAGAGATAAACCACATATTAAATTTATATACTCGAAGCTATCTCAACGAAAAAAATATAACAATGGCGAGGTTTTGGGTTATGAACAAGTTGTCGGCTGACAACCCAATAACCATGAAAGAATTGCAAAGAAGGTTGCTGCTGGCTCCTGGCACTCTGACAGGGCTTGTTGACAATCTTGTAAGTGATGGGCTCGTTGAAAGATGGCGAGATGAAACTGACAGAAGGCTTGTTTATCTTAAATTAACCCAAGCAGGTGATAAACTATTAAAAGAGATCTTACAATATCGTACATCAATACTCGCAAATATTTTGAAAAAGATTGATGGACTTGACGTAGAACGTCTAAACAGGGATTTGAGGTTAATTTGGAATCAATTGAAAGAATGTGAGACTTGCTAAATTTTAATTTGGAAGCAGGTGTTTATATGCCTTTTTCTGTTGAAGTTAAAAATCTAAGGAAGCTTTTTGGAAAGTATGAAGCAGTTGCAGGTATAAGTTTTACCATAAACGAAGGAGAAGTTTTTGGTTTATTGGGACCTAATGGAGCAGGAAAAACAACTACAATTCGTATGATAACTACGCTTTTGCCTCCGACATCAGGCGAAATCAAAATAGAGGGAATAAATGTTATAAAAAATGGAGGTTATATTCGAAATTTAATAGGATATGTACCGCAAGCCTTATCAGCCGATTCAACTTTAACAGGGTATGAAAATCTTCTAATTGTTGCAAAATTATTGCGCTTACCTAAAAAAGAGAGAGAAGAAAGGATTAATCATATTCTTGACATATTAAATTTAAGTGAAGCAGCAAACAGGATTGTCAAAGAGTACTCTGGTGGTATGGTTAGAAAACTGGAAATCGGCCAGGCATTAATACATAAATCCTCTGAGTTATATTGTAGAACTTTTAAGAGGATATTTATTAAATAGTCCTATACCAAATGCAGGCTTGGATTGGCTAATAATAATATTCATAACTGTTATTTTGCAATTATGTGCCGCATTATTATATCCAAGAATCGTTGTATGAAAGGAGATGCATACTGTGAAAAAATTGGAATACAAATGGATTGTACTTTCATGCACTACAATAGGTGCTCTTTTTTCTGTTCTTAATGGAAGTATGCTTTTAATTGCTTTGCCTGATATTATGAAAGCTTTACATGCTGATATGACTATAATCATGTGGGTTGTCATGAGTTACATGCTTTCTATTACAATACTTGTACCGACAATAGGGAGAATTGCAGATATGATTGGAAGAAAGAAATTATATGTTACAGGTTTTGCGATATTTACTTTAAGTTCTTTACTATCTGGAATGTCAAATTCGGGTATTCAATTGCTTTTGTTTAGAATTATTCAATCTATTGGTGGCGCCTTAATGATGGCTAATAGTACAGTGATTGTAACAGACGCTTTTCCTAAAAACGAATTAGGGAAAGCTTTAGGTATAAACAGCATGGTTATAAGCATTGCAAATGTCATAGGACCTATTTTAGGAGGATTTTTGCTTAAATTTGGATGGAGAAGCATCTTCTACATCAATGTGCCATTTGGGATTATTGGCACGCTGTGGGCAGCACTACAGCTTAGGGAAATAGAGGCTCTTCCCGAACATCAAAAATTTGATTACAGCGGTACTTTAGTATTTACTATTGCTATGATAATACTTTTAATTGCCCTGTCTTTTGGAGGATTTGCAGGATGGGGAAATCCACACATTATTACTCTCTTTGTTGTCTCAATAGCCTTGTTTGTTTTATTTATTTATATTGAAAATACCGTGGAACAGCCAATGCTTGATTTGAATCTTTTTAAAACGAGAATATTAGCTTTTGCCTATACGAGTAATCTTTTAAATGGAATAGCAAGAGGAGCAGTTACTTTTCTTTTGATTTTTTACTTGCAGGGTATTAAGGCAATGGATCCATTGACTGCAGGTA
>Ga0208430_10262_pt1 | contig 10855 bp, 11 predicted proteins | sample Wag42014_10_12_FD_187329 | JGI IMG/M metagenome (GOLD analysis project Ga0208430, IMG submission 187329) | Deep subsurface shale carbon reservoir microbial communities from Ohio, USA - Utica-2 Time Series 2014_10_12 (SPAdes) (version 2) ...
ACATATGCTTCAGCAACTGCTTTAATAAGAGAAGGGAAAAAGGCGGTAGAGAAGAATCCCAATTCTCTTATTTTAAAATTTGCAAATGGAGATATAAACAGCATAACGGCTAAAAACGTAATTGATGCTGCGAAGCAGTATGATGAAGACGCCATGCGAATTTTCAATGACTACGTCAAATACTTAGCTATTGGGATTGTAAATGTGATAAACATGTTTGACCCTGAAGTGATAATATTGGGTGGCGGAGTTGCAAATGCAGGGGATTTTCTCATAAAGCCTCTTAAAAAAGAAGTGGCAGAGAATATTTTATTCAAAGACCTTCCTTATGCTGACATAAGAAAAGCAGAGCTTGGAAATGATGCAGGGATCATCGGTGCTGCTATATTAAGTTAAAGGAGGATAATTATGAAAATTCATGAACTTCACAAAAACGCAAAAGTGCCTGACGATCATGTTGCAATAAAGTTTAAAGATAGAATCTATAGTTACGGAGAAGTTGACTCTCTCATAGATAAGTACGCTTCTTTCTTTCAATCAATAGGTGTAAAAAAAGGTGATAGAGTAGCATTGAGTTTTCCCAATTGCCCTGAATATATTTTTTCTTTTATGGGAGCATCTAAAGCAGGAGCAATTGTTGTACCGCTAAACATGATGCTTACACTGGAAGAAATTGCATATATAATTATGGAATCAGGTGCTAATACTATAGTCATTCATCCTTTAATAGCTCAAAAAATTGATAAGTCTCAATTAGGAAGATTGAATCTCAAAAATGTGGTCGTTTTAGATGAAAATACCATTAATGCAATTTTAAAAATGGGTCCTTCTCAACATGTTGAAATAGAACCAGACGAGGTATGTACGTATATATATACCTCTGGAACGACAGGGAAACCTAAAGGTGCGATGCTTACTCACAATAACTTCATTGCTGATGTAAAAGCATTAGACGATGTATCTGACTTAGGACCAGAGGATAACTTTTTGTGCGTATTACCTTTGTTTCACAGTTTTTCTTGGACAGTCAACATACTTCTTGGATTTTATTTGGGTTCTGCTATTACAATAAAAGAAAGTTTTATGCCAAAAGACACATTGGAGACACTGACAAAAGAAGATGTAACTGTATTTTGCGGAGTGCCTTCGATGTTTGCAGTCCTTATGAGAATGGCAGAAAAGGGACAATTTAAAGCTTTAAGGTTAGCTATATCAGGTGGAGCTCCATTAGCCCCTGAGATACAAAGAGGATTTGAGGAAAAATTCAATTTTCCTCTTGTAGAAGGCTATGGTTTAAGTGAGGCAGCTCCTGTTGCACTTTTAAATCCTTTAGAGCCTAATGCAATAAGAAAGCCAGGGTCTGTGGGATTGCCACTTCCTTGTGTTGAAGCAAAGATAGTGGACGAAAATGACAATGAACTTCCTGTGGGAGAAGTAGGGGAGCTTGTTTTAAGAGGACCTAATATAATGGTTGGCTATCACAACATGCCAGAAGAAACTGCCCAGACTTTAAGAGGTGGTTGGCTCCACACGGGCGACCTTGCCAAAAAAGATGAAGACGGATATTTTTACATTGTAGACAGACTAAAAGACATGATAATATTAGGTGGGTTTAACGTATATCCGAGGGAAGTAGAAGATGCCTTGTTAGAACATCCAGATGTTTTAGAAGCTGCTGTGATAGGAGTGGGTGATCCATTGAAAGGAGAAGAAGTCAAAGCTTTTGTGGTGCTAAAAGAAGGAGCGAAAGCTGACAAAAAAGAGCTTCAAAACTTTTTAAAGTATAAATTGGCATCTTATAAAATTCCAAAGATTTTTGAGTTTGTACCCGAACTTCCCAAGAATGCAGCTGGTAAAATACAAAAGAAATTGTTAAAATAAATGTAAAGGTGAAATGCAATGAGAGATTCAAAGCTTTACGACATAGCCTATTTCATAAGCGATTTAATGATATTAAATCTTCTGTGGATTGTATTTTCACTTCCTGTTGTGACAATTTTCCAATCCACAGAAGCTCTTTTTCGTTCTGTACATCTTTTAAGAAAAGACGAAGGAGAAGGAGTCTGGAAAGAATTTTGGAAAGCCTTTAAAAAACACTTTTGGTGGATGCTTATAAACTTTGTGATTACTGTTGCTGTTATTTTAATACTTTATGTAGACGTGAGATTTTTTATACAACAAAACACAGCTTTTGCATACATTCTTGCTGGTTTGTTATTGTCAATGGGACTCATGTTTTTAATCACATTGATATACACTTTTTTAACAATCCAATATTATGAGGGAAAACTTTTTGACTTATGGAAAACCTCTTTTTTATTAGGTCTTGGACATTTACCCCAAACAATACTTATAATTTTGACGTTGTTAACTGCTTTGATTCTCGCAAACATTATGCCAATATTGTTCTTTATAATATTAGCAAGTGTTTCAGCCTATGTAATAGATATTATTTTTGAGGGAGTAATTAGGAAGTATATAAAGAAAGATAAGGAATGAGGTATGGTAGTTTAAAATATGAATTTACCACTTTAAGCATTGAGAAGGTAAAGGTGATGAGATAATAGTTACTTTCATTGATAGAAAAACCGTAGAAAAGATTGCTAGAGAATACGCCGGATTAGTCAAAAAAGAAATGAACATTTGAGAAAGCTTATTTATATGGTTCTTATGCGAAAGGCAATTATACTAGTGAAAGTGATATTGATATTGCTGTTATTATGTAATTTTTAAAAAGCTTCACCCTAATATTAATTTATAAGGGATGAAGCTTTTGTTATTGTGGTATAATCAAATATGAGAAGAAAAAGTGTCGAGGTGTTAAAAAATGGGAACCTTGTTGTCTTGTTATCTCATGCCTCATCCACCGATAATTGTCCCTGAAGTAGGGCGAGGAGAGGAAAAAAAGATTCAAAAGACGATAGATTCACTTAATACTGTTTCAATCAACATAAAAGAAAAAAAGCCTGATACAATAATAGTTGTCACTCCTCATGGATACGTTTTTAGAGATGCTGTGGCAGTGACTGTTTTTTCTAGTTTAGAAGGAGACCTTGGACAGTTTGGTGCAAGAGGTGTAAGGTTTGAATTTGAGAATGATTTAGAACTTGTTGAAAAAATTGTAGAAGAATCGAGAAAAAAAGATATACCTATTGCAGAAGTAGATGATGAATTAGCCAAAAAATATGTGCTTCCAAAAAAGCTTGACCATGGAACTATTGTACCTCTATATTTTGTTACAAAACATTATTCTAACTTTAAATTAGTCCATATTTCTTATGGATTTTTGTCCTTTGAACAGCTTTATGAATTTGGCACTGCAATTGGAGATGCTATAAGAAATTCAAACAAAAAAGTCGTTTTTATCGCCAGTGGGGATTTATCTCACAAATTGACTCCCAATAGTCCGAATGGTTATACGCCAAATGGAGAAATTTTTGACAACAAGCTTTTAAATTTGCTTTCCGAAATGAGAGTGGAAGAAATAATAGGCATGGACAAAGGACTAATAGAAGAAGCCGCAGAGTGTGGATTTAGATCGGTTTGCGTTATGTTGGGAGCTCTTGATGGTTATGAGGTTAAAGCGGAAGTATTATCTCATGAAGGACCTTTTGGTGTAGGATATGGTGTTGCACAATTTGAAGTAGATCAGTATAAAGGAACAAGCCTTTTAGAAAAGTTGTACAGGTTAAAAAGACAAAGGATTGAAGAGATAAGGCAAAAAGAAGACTCATATGTCAAACTTGCCAGAGAAAGCCTTGAATATTATGTGAAAAATAAAAAGCTAATGCCAGTACCACAGGGCTTACCGGAGGAGATGTATAGTAGAAGAGCGGGAGTTTTTGTTTCTCTTCACAAAGATGGGGAACTTAGAGGATGTATAGGTACAGTAGTTCCACAGAGAAAGAATATAGCAGAAGAAATAATAAAAAATGCCATAAGTGCAGGTTTTGAAGATCCTCGCTTTGAACCTGTAGAGGAGTATGAACTGAAGGATATTGAGTATTCAGTGGATGTTTTGACACCTCCTCAACCTGTTAAATCAAAACAAGAGCTTAACCCCAAAAAATATGGAGTAATAGTGAGGAAAGGCTATCGTTCAGGATTGCTTTTACCTGACTTAGAAGGAGTAGACACTGTTGAAGAACAAATTTCTATTGCTTTGAGAAAAGCTGGAATTAGTCCAGATGAGGATTACACAATAGAAAAATTTGAAGTTGAAAGACATAAATAGTAAGGTAAAAAGGAGGTCAAAACAGTTGGAATTAGTAGTAAAAAATGATACACCTTTAATTGAGTGATAATGAATGTTATTAACTATAAAAAAGGTTAAATAGCTATATGATATAAGCAGAATTACATTAATAAACTGGGAAAAGGAAGGATTAATAACCCCAGTTAGAACACCAAAAGGAAGAAGATACAAAAAAGAAGATATAGAGAAGTTATTAGGCATGCTGGAAGAAAAACCAAAACCTAAAGTAGTTTTGTATGAAGGAGTGTCCACAAAAAAGCAATAGTAACATCTTTCGCAGCAAAAATTTACGGACAAAGGAGCAAAAAGCATGATAGTAATACAGGCTAAACTCATTTTTCTAAATCAACAAGACAAACAAATAGTATTAGACTTAATGAGAAGATGGTCCTCCTGCATGAGATTTGCATACAAAAGGCTTCTAGAAGGTTATGATAGAAAAACATTAAAAAGAGACCTTCAAGGGATTTTCAATTTAAACTCAAGATATGTAGATGATGCAATAATGAAAGCAATAGGTGTATTAAAATCATCTAGACAATTAGACAACAATCCAAAGAAAGTCATTTTTGGAGGAAGAGACTTATTTAGAAAACTTCAAAAGCGCCATATAAATGGGAAAGAATATCAAAAGCTAAAAACAAAGTGGCAAGAAAGAAGAAAAGGAAATCTCTATTCAAGAGGGGATAAAAGCAAAAAGGGAAATCTCAACACAAGGATAGAAGTAAAAGAAAATGGCACTTTCTTAAGGATAAATGTAGGGGAAAGAAAATATGTCTATGCCAGAATAGAAGTAGGCTACAAAAAGAATAAGAGAAGAGAAGAACTTCTACAGGAAATTAGAGAATCAAACATACCCTACTCTGTAGAATTAAAACTTAAAAATGGCAATATATACGCCTATTTTGCTATTGAAGAAGAATATTCAGAAATAAAAATAACAAAAGAAAAAGGAGCAATAGGGATAGATATAAATGCATATCCGTACAACATATCATGGGCAGAGACAGATGAAAAAGGGAATCTAATAAACTATGATAAAATGTCAATGCCAGAGCTTGCAAGTGGAAATAAAGACAAAAGAGAATACTTCAGATGGCACTATGCTCATGAAATAGTAAAAATAGCAAAAGAAAAAGGAAAAGCAATTGTAATTGAAGAATTAGAAATAAAAGACAAAGGCAGAAGAGGGGACTTTTCAGGGAGAAAATCAAGAAGAATAAGACATAACTTTAGCTATAAATCACTTCTTTCAAAAATAAAAACACTGGCAAAAAGAGAAGGGATAGAAGTAATAGAAGTCAATCCTTCTTACACCTCAATAATAGGCATGTTAAAATATGCACCGCAGTACATGATAACAAAAGACATAGCAGCAGCCTATGTAATAGCAAGAAGAGGGTTGGGGCTTCAAGAAAAGATACCAGACAATTATATAAAGTTTCTCAATACATTAACTGTAAATGAATTAGAAGAATTAAAAGAGCATGTAAAGAAAACAGTCAGAAACAAAAAGTTAAAGAAGAAACACTTAAAAGAGATAAAGAAAGCGATAGAATTTCTACAAAGCCTTGAGAGTGAGCCAGGAAGGGTGCTGAAACCTCTGGATGGAACAAGTTTTAGTGCCTATGATTTCTGGCAAGTTCTTAAGGTAGCGGTGGTGACTCCACTCTCTCCTGAGAAGGTACCAAGAGATTTCTCTGCCCTAAAAAAACTATTAATTCAGGGCAAGTGGGGAGACCCGTAAGGGCGTGAGTTCCTGCTTCTTGGGGCAGGGGCTATGGGAGTGCTTAAATACCGCCTGCTGGGAATAGGCACTCTCTGAAAGGGCGGACTATAAATAGCCCAGCCTTCTAAACTAGTGCAGTTTTGCACAGTTTAGATGACCAGGGAGGAGCCATTTCTCGGTTTAAGTTGATGGAGAAATGGTGTCTTTTACTATGTTAAAAGAGGCTATGTTCTATAAAAAACTAGAGAATAATGTTGTAGAATGTTTATTATGTCCTCATAATTGCCGTATAAATGAAGGAAAGTACGGAGTCTGCAATGTGAGAAACAATATAAACGGAATATTAGTGACCGAAAATTACGGTACTATCACCTCTGCAGCATTAGACCCAATTGAGAAAAAGCCTCTTTATCACTTTTATCCCGGCAGATATATATTTTCAGTAGGGACCTATGGCTGTAATTTGAAATGTAAGTTTTGTCAAAATTGGGAGATATCACAACAAAGGTTAAAAGGCGAATACGTCCTGCCAGAACAGGTAATAGCTGCTACAAAAAAGCAGAGAGATAATATAGGGATTGCTTTTACTTATAACGAGCCTTCCATATGGTATGAATACGTATATGACTGTTTAATTGAGGCTAAAAAAGAAGGTTTAAAAACCGTTCTTGTCACAAATGGATATATAAATTTAGAACCTTTAAAAAGTTTATTACCTTATGTGGATGCCATGAATATAGATGTAAAAGCCTATACAGAGGATTTTTATAAAAAAATTTGTTCTGGAAAGTTGCACCCCGTCTTAGAAACTGTTGAACAGGCTTCAAAACACTGTCATGTGGAGGTTACAAATTTAATAATTACTGATTTAAATGACAAAAAGGAAGAGATAGAAAGTTTAGTAAAATGGCTTTCTCAAATTGACAAAAATATTCCTTTGCATTTTTCAAGGTATTTTCCAAATTATAAACTAGATAATCCACCTACTCCTTTGGATACACTCCGAAGAGCTTATGAGATAGGGAAAAAATATTTAAATTTTGTCTATGTAGGAAATGTCATGGGATTCGACAACAATACCTATTGTCCTTATTGTGAAAATTTGCTTGTTAAAAGAGATTATTGGCATGTTAAGCTAGTAGGTTTGGAAGGGAGCAAGTGCAAAAAATGTGGAAACAGTGTAAATATTATAAATTGAAAGGGCGTAAAAAGCCCATTTTTTGTTGTGAAGGATGCCGACAGGGACCCTGTCGGAGTAACACTATTATTACAATATTCATATATTGTCTTTAGATTACGTTTTTGAGGAGGGAACAATATAATGGATGACATAAAGAAAGAATTTCAAAAAGCTCTTGAAACATTAAAAAATGCGATGGAATTGTCTTTTAAAGAATACAAAAAAAATCCGTCTAAGAAGAATGAAATAATTGGACTTTGGGAATATACATTAGGTGAATTTTTTCAATATTTTTACAAAGTTAGTGAAAAATACGATGCAAAAGACTTATATAAAGCAATAACAAAAGTTATGATTTTTGGGAAATAACACATTAAATCATATAAAAAATTATTGGACAAAATATTAATGAAACCAAAGGGAGGAGGAAGGGATATGGGAATTTTGAAATTTCTTTCCTCCAGAAAATTTTACTGGGGGATTGGAGCAGCTGCATTAGGTTTAATGCTCTTCCCGAAAGCCCAAAAAAACATGAAACCATCACTGGAAAAAAGCGTTAAAGAATTGCAAGAAGTTGTAAACAAACTTGCAGAATTTTTTGATAATAGGAGACAAATCTTAATTGAAACAGTTAAAAACAAGATGGAAGAGTTAAGAGAGCAAGAGAGTCAGAAAGAAGAAATAATTAAGCAAAAACAACAAGCACTACAGCAATTAGAATACCTTAAAAATAAGATACAAACTCTTGAAGAGCAGATAAAAACATTAGAATGATAGTTTTGCTCAACCGATAAGGTTGAGCTTTTTGTAAAAGTATGAAAATTTATTTGTTGCTATTGATTTTTTATAATTTAGAGGTATAATAGTAAATGTAATGCGTTACACACTTTATTAGATATGTCTCTGAAAATCAATGAAAAATATTATGTAATCTGTTACACAGGAGGTTATAACAATTGGCGATAATCGTGCAAAGAGTATAATTTTAATTATGTGATGATAGATGTTGTTAAGTATGCAAAAAGTAAGAGAAATATACTCGATTAGTCGAAGGACACTTATAAACTGGGAAAAAGAAGGATTAATTACTCCTCTTAGAACTCCAAAAGGTATAAGAAGGTATAGAAAAGAAGACATAGAGAAGTTATTAGGTATGATAGAAGAAAAACCGAAATCCAAAGTAGTTTTGTATACAAGAGTGTCCACAAAGAAAGCTTTTGAACAAGATAAAAAAAGGAGAAGTTGAAAAAGTTGTAATAGAATATCCGGATAGACTAGCAAGATTTGGTTTTAAATATCTTAAGTTTTTTATGGAAAGCTTTGGGGTGGAGCTTATAGTTTTAAACGGGAAAGAAAACGAAGAAGATGTAAATAAAGAACTAGCAGAGGACTTAATAGCAATAGTAACATCTTTCGCAGCAAAAATTTACGGACAAAGGAGCAAAAAACATGATAGTGATACAGGCTAAACTCATTTTTCTAAATCAACAAGACAAACAAATAGTATTAGACTTAATGAGAAGATGGTCCTCCTGCATGAGATTTGCATACAAAAGGGAAACCTTTATTCAAGAGGAGATAAAAGCAAAAAGGGGAATCTCAACACAAGAATAGAAGTAAAAGAAAATGGCACTTTCTTAAGGATAAATGTAGGGGAAAGAAAATATGTCTATGCCAGAATACAAGCAGGATATAAAAAGAATAAAAGAAGAGGAGAACTCCTTCAGGAAATCGCCGAAGCAGACATACCCTACTCTGTAGAATTAAAACTCAAAAATGGCAATATATACGCCTATTTTGCTATTGAAGAAGAATATCCGGAAGTAAAAATAACAAAAGAAAAAGGAGTCATAGGAATAGACATAAACGCATATCCAGACAACATATCATGGGCAGAAGTAGATGAAAAAGGTAATCTAATAGGCTATGGCAGTATAACAATGCCAGAGCTTGCAAGCGGAAATAAAGACAAAAGAGAATATTTCAGATGGCAGTATGCTCATGAAATAGTAAAAATAGCAAAACAGAAAAGAAAAGCAATTGTAATTGAGGGATTAGAAATAAAAGACAAAGGCAAAAGAGGAGACTTTTCAGGGAGAAAATCAAGGAGAATAAGACATAACTTCAGTTATAAATCAATTCTTTCAAAAATAAAAACGCTGGCAAAAAGAGAAGAGATAGAAGTAATAGAGGTAGACCCTTATTACACATCAATAATAGGCATGTTAAAATATGCACCGCAGCATATGATAACAAAAGATGTAGCAGCAGCCTATGTAATAGCAAGAAGAGGGTTGGGGCTTCAAGAAAAGATACCAGACAATTATATAAAGTTTCTCAACGCACTGACTGTAGAAGAATTAGAAAAATTAAAAGAGTACGTAAAGAAAACAGTCAGGAACAAGCATATAAAGAAAAAGCACATAAGGGAAATAAATAAAGCAATAGAATTTTTACAAAGCCTTGAGAGTGAGTCAGGAAGGGTACTAAAACCTCTGGAGGGAACAAGTTTTAGTATCTATGATTTCTGGCGAGTTCTCAAGGTAGCGGTGGTAACACCACTCTCTCCTGAGAAGGTACCAAGAGACTTCTCTATCCTGAAGGAATTATTAATTCAGGGTAAGTGGGGAGACCCGTAAGGGCGTGAGTTCCTGCTTCTTGGGGCAGGGTCTATGGGAGTGCTTAAATACCGCCTGCTGGGAATAGGCACTCTCTGAAAGGGCGGACTATAAATAGCCCAGCCTTCTAAACTGGAGAGTTTGTCACAGTTTAGATGACCAGGTTATGATGGCTAATATTAGAGAAGTTGCTAAAAGAGCGGGAGTTTCTGTTGCAACAGTATCAAGAGTTTTAAATGGCAGTGACTCGGTGTCTGAAGAAACAAAGGAAAGAGTATTAAAAGGAAAATCAATGAAAAATATTATGTAATCTGTTACACAGGAGGTTATGATGGCTAATATTAGAGAAGTTGCTAAAAGAGCGGGAGTTTCTGTTGCAACAGTATCAAGAGTTTTAAATGGCAGTGACTCGGTGTCTGAAGAAACAAAGGAAAGAGTATTAAAAGCGATAAAAGAATTAAATTACCATCCTAATCTTCTTGGAAGAAATTTAAGGCGGGCAGAAACAAGAATGATACTGGCTTTAATGCCTAATGTATCAAATCCTTTTTATGCACGTGTTGTAAAGGGAATAGAAGATGTAGCTCATAAAAATGGATATAATGTAATGCTTTGCAATACTGATTCTGATATTAATAGAGAAAAAGCATATCTTGAACTTTTAAAAAACAGGTTAGCAGATGGTGTTATTTTTATGGCACCAGTGATGAGCAAAGAGGAATTGACTTTGATAGGACAAAATTATCCTGTTATTCAATGTTGTGAATACATAGAAGGGGCTGGAGTATCATATGTGTCTATAGACAACTTTTCTGCAGCTTACAAAGCTGTGAAGCATTTGATAGGATTGGGACATAAAAAAATAGGATTGATAAGCTGTGAAAATAACTTTGTATCTACGAAGCAGAGGGAAGCGGGTTATAAAAAAGCTCTTGAAGATTCAGGGATAGAATTTGACGAAAAGCTTATGAAATACGGAGATTACAGCTTTAAAAGCGGAGTAAGAGCAGCGAAACAGCTTTTGGCGATGGAAGAAAGGCCTACTGCTATATTTGCAATCTCTGACATCATGG
>Ga0208430_10264_pt1 | contig 10834 bp, 9 predicted proteins | sample Wag42014_10_12_FD_187329 | JGI IMG/M metagenome (GOLD analysis project Ga0208430, IMG submission 187329) | Deep subsurface shale carbon reservoir microbial communities from Ohio, USA - Utica-2 Time Series 2014_10_12 (SPAdes) (version 2) ...
TAAATAAGCTCCCATCTCTTATTGGTTTCCATATTCTTATATTTCTTTATCTGGCTTATTTTCCCTTTATTTTTATAAATTTATTTTTTTAATTCCTCATCAGATTATCAGCTGCCTGATCAAGGCCTTCAATAAGATTTCTAGCCATAGTAGCTCCCATCTCTGAGAGAGCTTTGCCGCTGACTGCACCGCCCCGCCCATACAGATCTCCTACTTTTTTGAAAATTTGCTGACATTATTTTTAAGTTCCTGATTATTCAAATTTGCTGCAGCAAAAACCTCAGCCTTAAATGCGGAGAATGAAAATTAATGCTTTCATTTTTTTCTCCTTATAAATGTCTTAAAAAATAAATTCACACCTATTTTTCTAGTTTTTCCAGCCAGTCTACTGCAAAATCAACCATTTCTTGCTGATCAAATAATTTTGCCTCTGTCAGCCCAATTTTGGCAGTACTATATTTATATTCTGACTCATATTCCTTACCGATTGCAGGAAAGAGGTCATCATTAAATTCAATATCCTGATATTTAGTCCAGATATTTTTTCCACCTTTTAAGATTGAAGAGCCAAAAATTTTAATTTTAATCTCATGCTCAGCCCTGTATTCTGCCAGATGCAGTGAAGTATTGCTCTCATGTCTAACTCCGATTAAAAGGATTTTACCTTTTCTCCTATATATTTTAGCCAGAGGTGAATTTTCACCCAGGGCATAATCTAACTTATGATCAGCTGTAATAGCCTCAGCTTCTTTCCCCCAGGCTGCAAATGAGAGACAGGGATGATCACTCCTTACAACATTTGGAAATTTACGAAAAATTTCTGGAGTTACACCTAGTCCTCTGGTGGGAGTTACTTCTGGTCTGTAGGCAGGCATCTCGTCTCTAATTGTCTGATACCACTCTTTCGGCACCGGGGGATTCCCCCAGTATTTAGGTTCTGAAAAATCACTACTGTGAGCCGGCATGATCAGAGTTCCTTCCTCAGTAACTGCTTCCTGCAGAGCTTCAATTAAGGCCACTGCTCCTCCACAGACCCAGCCAAGTTTGCTGAGTGCAGAATGAACAATGACTACTTCCCCTTTTAAATTTAACTGTTTTAAATCATTAACCAACGATTTTTTTGTGATTGGTTTTTTAGTCTTTTCAATAATTTCTTTTTCATTCATTTTTACTGCCTCCATTATTTAATTACATTACGTCAAATCTACACTCATAAATTTTATTATCCGTTTTATAATAAGTTATTCTTCATTAAGTTTAATCCACCTGAAAAAAGCCCATTGCTGTTCCCCTCTTATTTGCTCTTACATTTTTAATACTCAAACCCATTAATACCGGAAAAATCATTCCCTGTGAAAAACCGTTAAGCATCTGATTGAAATATAAAAGATAGAGGTGGCTGATTAAAGACACCAGCAGACTTCTGTTTTTTGCAACTTTGATTATTTCCTTTAAAGTAATTGTCTGATGGTCAATTTTTTTATTTTCATCAACCTTGAGGCTTAAAATAAAACCAATAATTACAGCTGCTGCAGTCAGTAAAAAGCTGTGACAAAAATAAACAGTCGAATATTATTCCTATCTTTTGACATTTAATTACCTCTCACTTCTAGATTAATTACCTCATTTTATAAATAAATTATGTACAGTAGTTATATTTCGTGATAGATAAATATTTTCCTTCATTAAAAAAAAGCAGACCAGTAATTTTACCGGTCTGCACTTTAAGATAATTTTTAGTTTGCTTAGATTTTTTTTAATTAATTGTTAAATTTAAATTCACCATTTTCAAAATCAACTTCTACTTTATCTCCCTCTTTAATTTTTTCTTCTAGAATCAGTATGGCCAGCTCATCTTTAATCTGATTTTGAATAACTCTTCTTAGAGGACGGGCACCATAAGCAGGATCAAAGCCGAGTTCTAAGAGCTCCTCTTTGGCTGCCTTTGTTAAATCGATTTCTATATCCTGTTCAGACAAATTATTTTGCAGATATGAGATCTGAATATCAATAATCTTAAAGATATCATCCTTAGTTAAGGAGTGGAAAATAATCTTTTCATCAATTCTATTTAAAAATTCAGGTCTAAACTGTCCCTTAAGGGCTTCATCAATTTCTTCTTTGATTTTGACTTCATTATCTAAATCCTGAATATACTGGGAGCCGACATTGGAAGTCATGATAATTACTGTATTTCTAAAGTCAACTTCCTTACCCTGACTGTCAGTTAAAACACCATCATCAAGGATCTGCAGCAGGATATTAAATACATCTGGATGAGCCTTTTCGATCTCATCAAATAAAATTACAGAATAGGGATTACGTCTGACCTTTTCTGTCAGCTGTCCACCTTCCTCAAATCCGACATAACCGGGAGGTGAACCAATAAGTTTGGAAACAGCATGTCTTTCCATGTACTCTGACATATCAATTCTGGTCAGAGCTCGCTCATCATCAAAGAGGTAGGCAGCTAGTGTTTTGGCAAGTTCTGTTTTACCAACTCCGGTTGGTCCCATAAACATAAAGGAAGCAAGGGGGCGATCTGCATCCTGGAGACCTGTGCGGGAGCGGCGAATTGCATTACTGACTGCTTTAACTGCATCATGCTGACCGACAACCCGCTTTTCTAATTCATCTTCTAAATGGATCAGCTTTTCCTTTTCTTCTTCCATCAGTTTCTGCAGTGGAATATCGGTCCAGAGGGAAACAATTTCTGCAATATCTTCTTCTGTCACCTCTTCTTTAACCAGATGGGTGGCATCTTTTTGGGACTCTTCAACTTTCTGGCTGATTTCAGCCAATTCTCTGCGCAGCTCATTTAATTTACCATAACGGAGTCGGGCTGCTTCTTCATAATTGGCCTCTCTTTCTGCAGCTTCAGCCTGATATTCTACCTGGTCAATTTTTTCTTTTAACTCCTGTATTTTAGCAAGCTGATCTTTTTCATTTTTCCACTTTAAGCGCAGGGGATCACGCTGGTCCTTTAATTCCTGCAGCTTTTCTTCAATCTCTTCTAACCGCTCCTGAGCCTCTTCTGTATCTTCATTTTTTAAGGCTTCTTTTTCCGTTTCCAGCCGTCTGACTCTGCGGTCAAGTTCATCAATTTCTATCGGCATCGAATCAATTTCAATTCTAATTTTAGAAGCCGCCTCATCAATCAAATCAATAGCTTTATCAGGTAAAAATCTTTCTGTCAGGTAGCGGTCAGAAAGTTTGCTACAATTGCATTATCAGTTATTTTAATCCCATGGTGAATTTCGTATTTTTCTTTTAAACCTCTCAAAATCGAAACTGTATCTTCAATATCGGGCTCTGAAACTTGTACCGGCTGAAATCTGCGCTCTAAAGCGGCATCTTTTTCGATATGTTTTTTGTACTCAGCCAAAGTAGTTGCTCCAACACAGTGCAGTTCACCCCGGGCTAAGGCTGGTTTTAAAAGATTGGCTGCATCCATTGAACCTTCTGTTGCACCAGCTCCAACTAAGGTGTGCATTTCGTCAATGAAGAGAATTATCTGTCCTTCAGCCTTTTTAATTTCTTTTAAGACTGACTTCAATCTTTCTTCAAACTCACCTCTAAATTTAGTTCCGGCAACTAAAGAACCCATATCAAGTGAAATTACCTTCTTATTTTTTAAACCTTCTGGAACATCACCATTAATAATTCTCTGGGCCAGCCCCTCAACAATTGCAGTTTTACCTACACCCGGCTCTCCAATTAAAACCGGATTATTTTTGCGGCGGCGGGATAAAACCTGCATTACTCTTCTGATTAGATTATCACGACCGATAACAGGATCCAATTTTCCATTTTTGGCCAGCTCAGTGATGTCAATTGTATATTTTTCTAAAACATTAAAACCTTCTTCTCCCTGCTGAGAATCAATTTTGCTGCCTCCGCGGACCTCCTGAATAATCTGTTTGAGATCATTATAATTTAAATTCTTCTCGTAGAGCATTTTACCTAAATCAGTTTTGCGGTTTCTTAAAATAGCAAGCAAAAAATGCTCTGTTGAAATATACTGATCTCCAAGTCCATCTGCCTGTTTTTCTGCTTCTCTCATAATATCATTTAACTGGTGTGACATATAGGCCTGTCCGTTCTGCTCAGAATATACTTGGGGGAGTTTTTGGAGCAGGTCTTCATTTTCTGCTTTTAGCTCAGCCAGGTTTGCTTCAGCCTTCTGCAGCAGTGGAATCACAATTCCGTCATCCTGATTTAATAATGCTTTAAATAAATGAGATGGAAATATTTCCTGATGCTGGTAGTCTTTCGCAATGTTTTGTGCTTCTACCAGGCTCTGCTGTGCCTTGCGTGTAAACTTTTCCATATCCATTTTTATTCCTCCTTTAAGTCTAAATATTCAATTTTTATTTATCTCTATAATTTGCTTTCTATTATAATTATATTATAAAGGTCAGAGAAGGTCAAGAGCAAAAATAGAGGATTTTAAAGTTTTTAATTGAATAAGATATATATAGGTACCAGGTACAAATCGAATGATTTGTACCTGGTACAAGAAAAGGTACAAGAAAAAAAGTACAAACAAAGGAAGTGATTAAAATTTCTCAACTTGATTTTTTACAGGCTTTAAATAAATTTAAAAAATATCTTGATGTGGAAAAGGGATATTCAGAGCTAACAATTAAAGAATATGACAGTGATCTGCATCAATTACATAAATATCTCAGAGAAGAATTGGATTTTGAGGAAGGTTTTAAGGCGGATGATGTTGACCGCCTTGATATTTCAGAGTTTTTGGCTGATGCAGTAATAATTAATAACAATAAGGCAGTGACCAGAAATAGAAAGCTCTTTGCTGTTCGTTCTTTTTACAAATATCTTCTCCACTACGGAATAGTTGATAAAAATCCAGCAGAGGCGATTGAAAGCAGTAAGACTGATACCAGACTGGAGCCAATCTATTTAAAACTCAAAGAAGCACAGAAATTTATTCAGGCAATTGATGAGAATGGTGGTATTAACCGACTTCGTGATCTGGCCATAGTTAAACTTTTCCTTTATGCAGGTCTCCGGATATCAGAGCTGGTTAATCTGGACTTTGATAATATTGATTTTGATGATGGTTCAATTAAATTTTATGGTAAGGGTAAAAAAGAACGCTATGTGCCGCTGCATCAAGATGTAGTTCTTTCAATCAGACGCTATATGCGGGAAAGAAATTCAATTAAAATCAAGGAAAGTGATGCCCGACAGGCTGTTTTCATTTCCCGGCACGGTAGAAGAATTAGTCCGCGGACTATTCAGCTTTTTGTCAAAAAATATGCAAAAAAAGCAGGTTTAAGCAGGGCAGATAAGATTACTCCCCATAAACTCCGCCATACCTTTGCTTCTACTCTTTATCGGCAGACTAAAGATATAAAAGTACTGCAGGATCTTTTGGGTCATGCTAATTTATCTACAACTCAGATTTACACCCATGTCGACACTGAGGAAAAGAAAAATGCTATTGATGAGATGCCAGATTTTTAAACAAAAGTACCGGACAACTGGAAAGTAAATCCAGATGCCCGGTACTTTATTTTAACTCAATATTTTCTTTAATTTTGATATTAGCTTATTAATTTCCTCTTCAGTAATATTAAGAGCAGGCAAAAAGCGAATTACTCTGCCTTTAACAATATTCAGCAGCACACCTTCTGCCTGAGCTTTATCTCTTAAATTAAAAATTTCCTCTTTTAATTCGATTCCCAGCATTAAACCGATACCCCTGACCTCTTTTATCTTATCAGATTCAAGCTCTTTTAATTTATTTAAGAAGTATTCTCCTCTTTCAGCAATTGAATCTTGCATAGGCTCAAGTTTTTCTAAAACTATTTTTGCTCCCCGTAGGGCAAGTGGGTTAGGAGCAAAGGTTGAACCATGATCACCAGGTTCTAAAACCTCAGTCATTTCTCCTTTCATGATTACTGCTCCCAAGGGAAGGCCACCTCCAAGTGCTTTGGCGATAGTAATTAAATCAGGTTTTAAATCAAAATGTTCAAAGGAATATCGTTTAGCAGTTCTATATAGACCTGCCTGAACTTCATCAGATGCCAAAATCCAGTCATTATTTTCAATCAGCTTATTTAATTCAGCTACAAATTCTTCTGATGCCGGCTGAACTCCTCCAGAGCCCTGTAGTGGTTCAAAAAAGACTGCTTTAATATCCGGGTTTTGGGCTGCAGTTATTTTTAAACTTTCCACATCGTTAAACTCAGCTTCTACTGTACCTGACAAAAGTGGCTTGAACTGATCTCTGATTCCAGGGAAGCCGTTAACTGAAAGTGCTCCCAAACTTCTGCCGTGAAAAGAGTTGCTGAAAAATAATATTTTACCTTCTCTAATTTTCTTTTTAATAATTTTTAAAGCAAGCTCAGTTGCCTCAGTTCCGGAATTAACAAAAAATGCTTTATCACCAGGATCAGTAATTAACTCGGCTACTCTTTCAGTATCCTCGTCTAAAAAATAATTTGAAGTATGAGCATAGCGTTTTAACTTAGCTGAAATTCCGTTTATAACTTCTGGATAACTGTGGCCCAGGGCCAGCACCCCAATCCCAGAGAAAGTATCAAAATATTTATTGCCTTTCTGATCGTAGATATATACTCCTTCTGCCTTCTCAATTTTAAAATCATAACTGTTATAGAGTTCTAAATAACGCATTTTTAAAACATCCTTTATAAAATTATTTGGGGAAATTTCATATCCTGCCTATTTAAAAGCTGGCCAAAATAAAATCCAGCCAGCTTAGTAATTTATGCTGAAGTTTATGCTTTTGAAATTTAATTTCTAAATGTAAATCAATTTTGATTTAAAGCTGACGCAGACTGGCCATTACTTCAGTCTTCTGCTTTGTCTGATCATCTACATCCTTAATCTTTTTAGCAGGAGCACCAGCATAGACAGCACCTGCAGGTACATTATCAATAACGATTGAACCGGCTGCAATCACAGCACCTTCACCAATCCGAACTCCTTCTAAGACAACTGCGTTAGCACCAATAAGCACATTATCTTCCACAACTACCGGGTCAGCACTAGGTGGTTCAATAACTCCAGCCAGCACAGTTCCGGCACCGATGTGGCAGTTATCACCAACAGCTGCCCGACCTCCGAGCACTGTGTTCATATCAATCATTGTATTGGCACCAATCTGAGCCCCAATGTTGATTACCGCTCCCATCATCAGCACACAGCCATCACCGATTTCAACCTGGTCACGGATATACACTCCCGGTTCAATACGACAGTTGTACTGGCTGTAGTCAGCTAATGGAATTGCAGAATTTAATCTGTCTATTTCAATTCTGGACTGACTCAGCTTATCGCCCAGCTCTTTTTTTAGGGATTCTGCCTCTTTTAGCTCACAGAAAACAACTCCTGAGCTGTCATCTCCATAATATTCGTAAGTACTTAAAATATCTTTTAAATCTTCACCTTTCATATAAAACTTAACAGGTGTTTTTTTAGTGGAATTTGAAATATAGTCAATTAAATCGAAAGAATTCATTTTTTTGCCTCCAATTATAACTTTTTAAACTATAGTTATTATCTATATAAATTTTAGTTTTTTTGAAAGAAGTGGATCTATATTTTAATTATTTAAAATTTCAGGAAAACTGTAAAATCCAGGCTTCAAATCTAAGATTGCCTCAGCACTCAATAAGGCGCCTCTTGTAAAAGCCTCTCTCGAGTAAGCTCTGTGCTTTAAAGTCAGCACTTCACCGGTACTGGCAAAGTCAACTTCATGCTCACCAAATTCTGAACCCAGTCTTTTAGAATGCATTTCGATATCTCTATCTAAAAGATTTCCCAACATAATTGCTGTCCCCGATGGTTTATCTTTTTTAAAACGGTGATGAGTTTCGGAAATTTCAATATCCCAGTCCTGATCTACATACTGATTAACTTTTTTAATCAGTTCAGATAAAATATTGATTCCAATTGAAAAATTAAAACTTTGAATCACCGGCACTTCTTCTGCTAACTTATCTAATTTAGCAAAGTCATCTTCATCGAGTCCGGTTGTTCCAATAACCAGCGGCACCTTTTTTTCCTCAATGACCCTAACTGTCTTTGGAAAAGCTTCTTTTAAAGAAAAGTCAATTATTACTTCCGGCTTTTCTGTTTCTTTTTCACTATTTTCATCTTTTTGATAAACCAGCTTATGGCCGGCTTTAGAAAACAATTTTTCTATCGCCTGACCCATCCGTCCTGAATATCCTATGATTCCATATTTCATACGATATCAAACTCCTTCATTTCTGCTAAAATTAATTCCTGATGTTCCTGACTTAATTTAACCAAAGGACGTCTGAGGTTATTATTTGAGAAACCAATCTGCTGCATTGCAAACTTAATTGGAATCGGATTAACATCAATAAAAATTAAACGCATTAATTTAAGATATTTATAATGTAAATCTTTAGCTGCCTGATATTCTTCAGCTAAAATGTGGGAGGTAATTTCCTTCATAACTCCCGGCATTAAATTTGAAATTACGGAAATAACACCACTACCACCACACATCATTAATGGTAGGGCCTGATCATCATTTCCGGAAAGAATAGTTTTTTCATTACCTGCAATTTCAATTACATTTAAAATCTGACTCATATCTCCACTTGCCTCTTTGATAGCAACAATGTTATCTTCCATCTCAGCCATCTTTTTAAAAGTATCCGGTTCGATATTAACTCCGGTTCTGGAGGGAACATTATAGGCAATAATTGGAAGCTCAGTCTGTCTTGCGATATGGGTAAAATGGTCAACTAAACCTGCCTGACTTGTTTTATTATAATATGGAGTCACAATTAAAGCTCCATCTGCTCCCTGTTCTTCAGCCAGCTTATTCATTTCAATAACTTTAACAGTATCATTGGTTCCTGTACCAACAATTACCGGTACTTTACCATCAGCTTTGGCAACTGCTATTTTAGTTAATTTTTTTCTTTCTTCTAAATGAACTGTTGGTGATTCACCTGTAGTTCCCAGTACAACCAGTGCATCAACATCATTTTCTAGTTGGTACTCTAAAAGTTTTTCAAATAAATCATAATCTACCTCTCCATTATCCTTAAATGGAGTAATTAAAGCAGTACCTACACCCTTAAACATATTAATAGCCCCCTATAATTGTAGTTGTATAATCTTCAAAATTTTCATCTCTTCTAATCTGCTTGACTTCTCCAGCAGTGGTATATAAAAATTCTCCATTTCTCAGCATTCCGTTATAATTAAAACCCATCGCATGTCCATGAGCACCGGTATCGTGAATAACTATTAAATCCCCCAATCTACTCTTAGGGAGTTTGCGGTCGATTGCAAATTTATCATTGTTTTCACAGAGAGAACCAATTACATCATATTCCTCAAATTCGTCTTCTCCCCGAGCTTCTGCATCGATATTTGTTAAGTGATGATAACTTCTGTACATGGCAGGTCTCATAAGATCTGACATTGAAGCATCTACCCCCAAGTATTTCTTATATGTTTCCTTTTCTTTAATTATTTCTGTGACTAAATAGCCTGATTCTCCGGTAATATAGCGGCCTGACTCCATAAAAATCTTGGATTCAAGACCATTTGCTTTTAATACCTTGTTATAAGATGCCTTAACTTCTTCAGAGATTGATTTAACATCAACAACTTGTTCTTTTTCATAAGGGATACCAATACCTCCCCCAATATTAATAAAATCAATTTCTACACCATAGTCTGAAATTATTTCTCTGGCAAATTCAAAGAGCATTTCAGTATATTCTCCAAAAATTTTAGGATCATTTTCATTGGAAACAACCATGGTATGCAGACCCATTGATCTAATATTATTTTCTTTTAAAAAAGTTACTGCATTTTTAATCTGTTCAGCTGTTGAGCCAAACTTAGACTCTTTTGAATCACCCATAATTTCATTTTCAATTGAACCGGGATTTAATCTAAAACAAATATTTTTCGGAATGATTCCATTTTCAAAAAGCTCATAAATATCTGGAGCATAATCAATATTAATGATAGCTCCCTTATTGACAGCATATTTGTAAGCTTCTAATGTTGTGAGGTTAGAAGTAAACATGATATCCTCACCACTAAAACCAACTTCTTCAGCCAGTTTGATTTCAGTTACAGTTGCTGCATCAACCCCACAGTTATTATCTTTCATAATCTTTAAAATGTGGGGATTAGGATTTGCTTTAATGGCAAAGAATTCTTTAAATTCACTCCAATCAAAAGAAGAAATCAAGGTATTTAAGCGATCTAGTATTACCTTTTCATTGTAAATATGGAATGGAGTTCCATATTTTTTAGCAGTCTCTCTAATTTTAGTTTCATTTATAGTTATTTTTTTCATAAATCTACTCCAATTTTAAATTTTTTATATTATATTTATTTTATCATAATTCACTTATAAAAGAAAAAAATATATATATAACAAAAACTCAGCGAAATCGCTGAGTTAAATACTTAATCAGAGAAATCACCTCTTCCATCTTTCGAGATAGCTCAACATCAGCAGCCTGGATAAAACTACTAATGACAGTTCTGCATATTTTTTATGCAGACCCAGCAGACAGCCATTAAACCCTGGCTGAAAGCTTCGGCAAATTAGCCTTTCTTTTCCAACAGCGGTTTAAGCTCCAGTTGAAAAATACTCTTCTAAATTCGCGCCTCTACCCCATCTGATTGATGAGGTATTTTCCTATTAAAATTTATTATACTTGAACTTTGTTTAAGTATATATAATAGAAGAAAGCTTGTCAAGAATTCTATCGTCTTTTTCTGCTCAATATAATAAGGAATAATAAGAAAATTTAAAATTCAACATACAAAT